>Ga0129311_1001048_pt1 | contig 20982 bp, 17 predicted proteins | sample Go1ome_FD_94435 | JGI IMG/M metagenome (GOLD analysis project Ga0129311, IMG submission 94435) | Western lowland gorrila individual fecal microbial communities from Wisconsin, USA - Go1022B metagenome | ecosystem: Host-associated > Mammals > Digestive system > Large intestine > Fecal | place... | reverse complement strand
TTCCTTGTGGATGGACCAAAAGAAACGATTCAACTTACGAAAGATATCATACCGGAATCCGCAAGCTTCGGTGTAAAAATCAGTGGCGACAGTATGGAACCCGAATTTGAAGATGGGCAGATTGCATGGATATTAAAGCAAGATATGGTTGAAAATGGAGAAATCGGAATCTTCTCTCTGAATGGAGAAGCTTATATTAAGAAATTGCAGGATGACCAAAATGGAGTTTTCCTTATTTCCCTAAACGAGAAATACCCTCCAATTCCGGTCAGAGAACATGACCGTTTTGATATACTGGGAAAAGTGGTTGGAAAAAATCATCCAAACGAAATCAAAGAATACTTACAATAATTAAGTCCTTCTTTTGGGACAGTATTTTCTGTATCATTTGTAATATAAGATATGTATGAAGGAAGGTGTTTACTATACTATGGCGGTCGTTAATAACCTTAAAGAAATTCGTGAATCACGAGGTCTGCTCCAAGAGGACTTAGCCTCTGCCACCGGATTCTGCACAAAAACTATCGGCAGAGTGGAACGTGGTGAACGGGCACCATCCGCTGAATTTATGCTCCGAATTGCAGCATACTTTAATCTGCTTGTTGAAGATGTATTTAAGTTGGAAGAGCACTGACTTTGGTCGGTACTCTTTACTATTTTGACATAAATCAAAACTAAATCGACATATTACGCTCTCTATTTAGTATTAATGCTCAACAAAATGGCGTAAAAGAGTTTGATACAAACTTTTATGAGTATTGTGTTATAACCGAGCACTTAAGGATAATCTACCTCGACCTAATCATCTGCTTTTCGTTGGAACAAGAGACCAATCGTATCCACATGGGGGGTGTGAAAACACTATGGATGTCAAACCTCCCATTTTGGGAGGTTCTCTCGTAACCGAAAACATATCCACGGCTTTTTTCCATTTTACTCGTATTGAGAAACTTATCATACCGATTTTTCTTCTTTTGTCCGTTCGTGGAAACATATCGAAGCCGATTTCATGCTAAGCTTGTACATGTGAACACATCAATAATCAACACTTACTTATTACCAAATTTATAACACTGAATATTATTGGTTTTCTGTTGATTGTCCATCTCCTTTTACCATTTTCTCATCCTTACTACTGTCTAATAACAAACTTGGCATAGCAATCTTTTTTTCAATTTCCTTTATTTCACCATCATTAACTATAGTCTCTCTTATTGTAAACTCAGTAAGCGGAAAATCTGGATGTACCAATTCTTTTTTCATATTCTCACCTTGAAAATCCTCTCTCTAATATTTTCGGCCCAATTTCTTCAGCCTCATACAAATCAATTAATCGTTTACTAACTAACGCCGCCACTTTTCTACACTGTGGATTATTACTATATTCAGACCAACATTCAGCAACAAATTCTCCTATATTTTTTGCCGCATATGTCGAAAGTGCATTTGCTTGTTCAATACCACTTAAGTTTGAAAATCTATTATATATTTCTTTTATATCGGCATCATTACATGCGTTTAACTTATTAGCAATTTGATGTCCAAGTTCATGATCTATTGTAGCTTTTACAGTTTCACAACCAACAGGCTTATGTCCAATTCTTACTTCATTTACTTTAACTTCGGTAAAACTTTTATAATCTGAGCCATAACTTTCATTAATTGAAATACCACCAACATAACTTGCAGCTAACGATAAGACATCTGTTGGATGCTCAACAAAAACAGATTGGGCCATAGTATTAGGTGCTGGCTCTATTTTATCAATATGTTCCTTAACAAGTTTATCAACAAACGGCTTTAGTTCCTCCCTACTCCATTCCGGATTCAATCTCTGATATTCAGTCATATATATATCAAAAAGTTTCCCGGCTATTTTATGATTTCTTGCTTGAATAGAGCCGATAAAATTCATATCAATAAAATCAAATCTCTTCTTTGTCTCATATACAGATTTAACCATCTGTCGGGCCACTTCGTTATCTAGATTCCCGAAATCAGCATCTTGAGCCAGCTTATTATCTTTAATTATTTGAACCAACTGCTGCTTATCTGCTGTATTAATTGCTATATATATATCTTCTTCATGTCGAGTAGGTACCGAGGGTTCAACCTGTACTTTTAATGATTCTAAAAAAGTACTTCTTCTATCTTCTATTGAGCCATAAGCCGCCTCATCACGTAGCTCAATACCACCTTTAGTACTCGATGATTCCTCTCCATCTAGTAATTCTTTAATTTCATGTAATTCACCTATACGTCGCTGCGTACTCTGTATAGAATCGTCTTCTGATGATTTTAAATCTGTAATCCGTTTCATTTCCTGGAACTTACTCAGATTTTCTTCAAGATGTTCTAAGTACTCATCAGTATCTGCTAGAGTTTCTAAACGATCCCTGTTGTTTTCTTTTTGTTTACCTTCTATTGCCGCACTTTCACCCACCAATGCATTTTCAAAATTTCCAATTAGTCCAATATCCGAATCGTCATTAAAACTATCAATAATACTCTTAATTTGCCCACGATTATCGATATTACTTTGTTTTTTTTCATCCAACACTGTTCTTTCATCAACAATGTCTTTCGATTTTCTATGTAAATTTTCTAATCTTGTTGCCAACTGATGATCACCCCCTACTTCCTTGTTTATTATCTAGTTTCTTTCCTGTCTCCACCGGGGTATTATAAACATCCATCCCATCACTATCTCTATTCCAAGTTTCCCTTGTTTGCAAAAGAATAGGAAACCTGAATGCTCTCTCTTGAAATGCATCAGGTTCAAACTCTATGTTAGGTTTATCTAATATTTGATTTACCCCAGTGTCACTAGCTTTTTCTGTTAAAGAATAACTATCTGCGGATTCACCTTCTAATAATTCTCTTATTTCCTGTAATTCACCAATTCTCTTTTCTGTTCTTTCACTCCTTCTATCTCCATTTCCCAAATCTGAAATAGTTTTCATTTGCTCAAGCTTTGACAGATTATCTTCTAGTGATTCAATATATGAATCGACCTCCACTATCTTTTCTTGCCTTTGACCAGCATTATCATCAATAGCACCTTCCGTTTGCTTTATTTCCGAAGTCAATACCTTTTCATGTCCTAAAAGCTGTCCAACATCGTCTTCATCACTTAAGCCAGCCGATAATTCTTCAATGATACCCAAATCAAAATGAAGAGAGTCGGACTGTGTTAATAATGTTTTCTTCTCATCTACTAATTCAACCGATTTTTTACGTAATCCATCAAGCCTATTAGCCAAGACTGTCCGCCTCCCTTCATTTTTACTTATTCATTTGCAGCATATATATTATTAAGCAGTTCCTGTATATTCCAAGATTTCATTTCGTCATTAAAGTACAAAAATCTTGCTTCAAACATCGTATACCTTTTTTTAATCTGTTCATAAAAAGTTTTTCTTAATTCAACCGTTCTTACAAAATCAAATGCTGTTCTTTTTTGGAACATTTTATTTTGCAAAAGATAGCCTTTCTCCTTCACAAGTAATTCTTCAATTTCTGAAAAAATATCAGTAATAGATAACGGCAAAATATCTTTTTCTTTTTTTATTTTCAGTAATGTATCTTGAGTTTTAACAACTAACGGATTTTTTGATTCCCCGTCATTGTACAACTCTTCTTGCGAAATATTATTCTCTTTACAGAAATTCATTACAGCAATGAAATCTGTGTCAATTTTCTTATTTGCTCTTAATACAGATTCAACTTTCGCTTGTATAGTGTCAATTTGACTTTCGAATTTTGTACAAGTGATACTTGAACTTCTTGACAAAACACTTTTGTATCCAGGTGCATTCCACATCATCGTTGATAGTTCAATATTAGATGGAGAATCGTATGAAGCCTTTCCATCTTCCCATTGGCAGATTTGTGCCTTAAATGGTCGCAACAATCCTTCGAAAGTAATAAGTGCCTCACCCGGTAAAAATGTCGCCATCTGCTCTAATTGTGTTCCATTAGCCGACATTGTACTTCCTAGAAGATTTCTATCATCTTCAGCAGTGATTCTATGTCCAATCTTTAGTCCAGTATTTTTTATAACCTCTGGTGCCATAACTGTTGGCAACTGATCAGCAATAACAATTCCCTCTCGTAAGGCTCGTACTTCTGCTAACATTTTTACAACAAATGCTGTCGCAGCCAATTTCGGATCAGCATCTTCTCCAGAAACTTCTTGTGCGACGGGTCCAATCAAATTATGTGCCTCTTCAAAGAAAATAACATGTCTTAGTTCTTTACCATCTGCATTTGGAGTAATTTTCAATGTTTCTCTAATCAGTGTTGACAAAAGCAGAGACAAGAAATTTGCAGGTCCAGAACCCATAGCTTCTAACTCGATTAATGCTGGTTGATTAAGCCATTCTTCTGGGGCTATACTTGATTTTGATACGTTGAATACATCCCCCATCTCTCGCTTAAGCAAGCTACCAATTCTAACTTGTAAGATACTCTTTAAATTTCCTTTTATTTCTCCTTCATAATCAGTCTTCTCAACTTCAATTTCCAATCTGTCATATAAGTCCTGCATAGTTGGGTATGGTAAACTTCCATCATTTAAAGTATCAGGATACCATCCCTTTTCTCGGTATATTCCTTCAATAGAATAATCAATCATAAATGGTGCTGGAGGTGCAAGTGAAAAAGCGCCTTCAAATACCGCCATAAGATTTCTTATATGTTCCGACAGAGACATTCCCATTGGAAATTCAAATGGATTAATATGTAATGGAAACAATGTTCCCGACGAAGGTGAAAACACTAACAAATCTTCCATCCCTTCTGTTCTAGCCAATGCACGATATTCTTGTTTTGCTGGCTCAAAAATCAAAAATGGAATCTTATGTTTTTTCCACAAGGAAGATGTTAAATGAAGCATACTGTTTGTTTTTCCGGAGCCTGGTACTCCAGCTAAAAATGCATGTTTTTTGAACAATGCTACTGGGAAAATAACATCATACCCATTTTCATCCACAGCTAATTTTAAACCATCTTCATCAAACGATGGTGCAGTTTCTTTTGGAATCTCAACGACTTCTCCATCATACAACGCAGGAAATACAAAGAACGGCAGTACCTCCTCAAGTAAGAAAAGATTTGGCATAAATCTTAAGTAATTAATTACTCCGTCTTGTGCAATATCAATTGGTTTTTCAATAAATGAATAACAGTTAAACTTTTTACCAGTTTCCCTACTCGAAAGAGTTCTAATTGTATAACTTCCTGATTCTAGAGCCTCAGCTCCAGCTGCATCCACAATCAACTCCGAAATATCCAACTCATTAGCGTATGCCACAATGTTCATTCTAAAATGTGGTGAGCTCTCATACTTTTCAATCAAGTCATTGTAATGTTTTAGCGTTTCTTCAGCATTCTCATCTCTATTAACCGCAATACTTGATGAACTCTTAATTGCCTTCATACTAGTCCTATTTCTTAACTCTTGAATAGGTAAAACCTCTCTGAGTCTCATTGCATAATCCGCCGAATACAAGTCAACTCGAAACGAAATAGGTACATTTAATCCTTGCATTAACTTTAACATACTATAAAGTCTTGCCTCATCATTCATTTCCCAATCAGCAACCCTATAGTATTTCAAATCATTATCATCCGATAAAATAACCGATGGTTGAACAAAAAATTCCCTTTTCCCAAGAGTAGAACAGTAGTCATATTCCAAATTGTCTTGTTTTAACCCCTCCGCATTCAAGATTACATCACTATTTATTTCTAATAATTTTGTGCCTTGAACTCGAATTGTAAATGTCTTATTAAAAAATAATTGCTTTTCCCAAATATCTTTTTTCTTTACATTTTTAAATAGGCTACCTAAATATGAAACAGAATGATCCAACAGATATGTTGTATCTATCCCTAGATGATTTGTAACTTCAATAAACTCTTGATTATTCTCATCTTTTGTATATTTGTTTATTATAATATTCTCACAACAAATGATATTGTAAAACGGACTAATGGAAGAATTTTGTATGAGTTCTTTCGTGTGATAAAGTGCCGAATTATCTCCGGATGCAATCAAAGAAATTGATAATTTTTTTCCTTTTGGTGCATTTGGTTTATATGAATATAACAAATGGAAAAAAACTTTTGAAAGCAATCCCTTTCTATTAAGCTGTCTCAAAAAACTACTCTGCTTTTTTAATACACCATCTACTCCAGACTCATCCAATGACATATACTTTGAAAGGGATAAATCTGGTATTTGGTCTAATTCGAAAAACCAATATGACATACCTACATTCACCCCTTAACTAAATAAGCTTTCTATTCTACTTAAGATATTTTGAGAATTTGATTCTAACTCTGTTTCAATTTGTTCTGTCTGTTGCTCCATGTCACCATATTCGCTAACACTTTTTCTCAATGAACTTTCAACACTAGACGCAGCACCTCTTGCTAAGTCAGTTGTACTTTGCATCTCTCGAACTTTTTCTGCCGCACTTTCTACATTGCTCTTTTCGGAAGAAACCTCACTCTTGTTTCCTTCCAAATCCTGGTTCGCACTATCAACAACTTCCTGAACTTCTTCTTGATGAGCAGCTTTTCCCGCCTCCAAATATGATTCATTTAAACTTTCAGCCATTTCTACGTCTTCGTCATCTTCGAGATTAATACTATCAATAAGACTCTTTACTGATTGCAATTCTTGCACTCTCTGTTCTCCCTTTGCAAGTGCTGCATCACCTTTTTCTTTCCCCTTTTCAATTGCATTTCTCTTATTCTCTTTAAATCCGCCCATGTAATAATCCTCCATTCATTTTTTTACAAGAGGGAAACAGAATTATTACGTCCTGTTTCCTCTCAAATCAATATTTAGATTTACTCAAAGCTCTCAATTCTTTCACAAATCTTAATTAACCAATCGATATCTGGTTTCTTATATGGTCTAAATTTTTGATTTCCGTTGTAGCTATAGACAGCACCATTCTCGCCAATTTTTGAACCGTTAGGCTCTTCAATATAGTTAATAGAATCCTCGTCTGCCATAGTGAACGCAATTCGCATATCGAAATTAGATAGCATATTTGCATAATGCGCCATAAAAACCTTGAAGTTATCTTCCCACACTAATGAATTGATTCCTACAGTCGCACCTCGTTGTAATATATTCATAAACATTTCGTGAGGTTTAACAGATAACTGTTGTGTTGCACTGCTGCCAAATTCATCAAAGTCATCCAAATTATTTTTTGCTTGGTAAATATTATTACTTCTTAGATCTCTAGCTCTCTGTAAACCATATACCAACAAATACGTATCCTCTTTTTCAGCAAATCCTTTTTCTCTTTGTGTGAAATTAGCATATAACTCAGCCAAAACATCATTTGCATCATCAAACGGTACATATTTTATATAATGAGGTAACATCTTTGCCAATTCAATCAAAACATCCTTTTCATAGAAATCTTCGATTGGCGCATAGTCCAATAAATAAATTGGAGTTTTTTCTACTCTTCTGTAACCATTAGCAGACAGCTTGTGGAGAGCCATACTAATACTAGCAAATGTAAAGAGTGTTCTTGCTTTCTGTTCATCATTTCCAATAACTAACATGTTAGAACTTGCTTTATTCTTGAATACCATTCGCATATTGTTTACAAGTTTTAATGCCTCACCAATCAAGATACTGTTATCATTAAAATCAACATTTTCACCATTCTTAAATTTTTGCAATGGATTATAGATATTGTCTTCAACATTAGATAACATAACTCTTGTTTCTGGATATCCAAATCTAGGACTCTTTTCAGAAATGTATTGCAAATACTCATCTTGTGAATCCTGTTCAATATAAGCGACTCTAAATATAGTATTTGCAATTACATTTCCACAATCAGAGTTGTAAACTGCCTGTCCTGGATTATCTGCTGATAATAAATCAACTCCATCATTTTCATTACCTAATACAAATTTGGCATCTGATTTAGGGCATTTCAAAGCAATACGAACACCAACTTGTCCCCATACTCCGTTATTAATGCCACCAATATTTGTCATGGTTTGTGATGCTAAAATAATATGAATGCCAAATGCACGCCCCTGTCTAATAATCTGCTCTAAATAAGCTGCTGAATTTTTACCCATTGTATCATTGCTGTCTTTAGAGAATAATACATGAAACTCATCAATTATTAATAAAATTCTAGGCAACACTTCTCCAGACTTACTTCTATAGTCTTCGACGTTGTCCACATTCAGTCGTTTAAACATGTCGGCTCTTCTGCTTTGTTCTCTATCTAAAAATTCTAGAACACTACAACCAAATTCTCGTTCGCTTTCAATGGCAACGACTTTAAAGTTTTCAAGCGAATAATTCGCATAAATCTTAAATTCTACACCTCTCTTGAAGTCAACCAAAAATACCTGTAATTGATTTGCAGGATACTTAATTAATGAACTCATAATAATTGTATGAAGCAAACTAGATTTACCAGCACCCGTCTGACCTGCTACCAAAGCGTGATGGCTTCCACCTACACCAAAGGTCAAATTCTGAATATTATTTGCTCCATGAACACCAATCGGAATTGATAATTCAGAAGAACAATCTCCCTTAAACCACTCTTCTCTAGGAGGTATTATTTTTTCAAATGGTATAACAATCTTTTCCGCATTTTTTATTCCAGCCTTTAAAATTGGTATAACTTTGTCTAATTCGTCATGTCCTAAAGCACTAGGAATATCAAACGATATTCTCTTATTATTGTACATTACCGATTCAAACGATATTTTATCCCCCTCTGCAACAAAACCACTAACATTTGACATAATATTATTAACGAGCGGTTTTAGCTTTTTCTCATCAACTTTAGCATATTGTTCAGCACTCTTAAGCAGTACAGTGTAAACACCACATTTTGGTCCAGTTGCTATTATCTGTTCCATCAGTCTCAATGAATTTTCATTGAATCCAGCCGGAAAATCCATTACCATCAGAACCTGATATGGTTCAGCATTTTGTCCTGCCTCAATATTATACTGTTGAATATTATCATACTGCCCTTGCAAACATCTTTGAGTTACATTTGCTATATGATCAGTTGCAATTCTCAGCTTGTCTTCTATATCTTCTTCCGATGTCCAAATTTTACCATTAATTACCTTACTAGTTCGATCATCAACCTCTACTAATCTAGTGAATGACGCAAAAGTTTCACCTAATGTAATTGGGTCAAAAAATGTAAAGTTTATTTTATTTGGTGGAAGCATCATAAATAATCTCATCGCTAGAGATGATGCGCGATTTATCATTAATTGACGATTACTGTTATTCACTTCAAACAAATAATTAAATCTTTTATCAAATGTAACGCAATACGGAGCCTTAATAGTTCCTTTTCTAGTTGTTCCGTCTTTATACTTTGTCAAAAAGAAATAATCACTATTAAGTAAAAATAGTGCATCTTCATTTAAATTCAGATCAGCATAGTCATATGTCAAATCACTAACTCGAACATTAATTGGATTGACTTCTTTGCACATAAATGCATCTATCTGAGGCTCATCAGCATAAATTCTAAAGAATTCTTTTTCAAATTCTTCTGGTGGAAATTTTCTTCGGAATTGTTCTGTTCTATCGATAATTTTTCGTTTACATTCCGCTGCAATTTTTTCTTCCTCTTCGGCTAGTGTTCCTGCTGCTTTTCTCCTTGTTATTGAAATAGCAGATAAACCACTGCACTGTTCAGAATTTGCTCTCTGACTAACTTCAGACAAATCTCGCAAATATTCTTGCCAAGATGCCTTTCTCATATCATCAATCTGACTTTGATTTGCCATCAAATCCTTACTTAGTCTTGCAATTTCATCATTAAGTGCCCTAGATGCTCCATCAACAAACCCCTTCACCTCTTTTGCGAGAGATAAATAATTTTTACTGCTTGTTGACATATTGTCTAAACGTATAACCTGCTCTGCAAATGTATTCATGCCCGATATAACAGCATCAGCTGTCAGTTGTTGTGGTGCAACATCCGACGCATAATTCGCCAAATATTTCTTGTGCTCATTTACCCTTGTCTGAATCTCACTCAAGCAAGCTCTACACTGAATAATTCTATTTGTAATTGTTGCTCTTCTTGAATCATCACCCTTTTCAATTTTCTGAATATTTTCTTCATAACTGGATAATAATCTCTGTTTTTCATTAGATAATTCACTAATAGCACCTTCTAATGCCCTTTTCTTACCCAAAATATCTGCGTCACAACGAGACTTTGCTTGCCTACTTTTTTGTTTTGCATCTTCTCTAATGTTTTCACAGTCTTTACTGTATAATTCTATTTCCCTTAAAAAATCAATAAATAATTCAATTGTATATTCCATCGTCTTCCCTCCTTATGCTTTCAATGCGTTAACTAAAATCATATTCATCTTTTCAGGACCTAAAAGAGAGGACGCTTCAGCAAATCCTGTATTTTTTGCTGCATCTGAAGCCTTTTTATGCTTGTCTTTTATTACCGCAACTTTAGAAATAATATTTCTCATGTTCTCATCTACTTCTTCTATTTCTGAAATAATATCATCGACATTTTTTTGTGCTACCGTTTGATCTTGCTTTAATTGCTGTAATGCATGATACTCATCCTTGTGTTGTGTGTTCTTTATGTCATTATTTGCTCTATTACATATGTAAAACAATTTTTCAATCTCAATTATAAGTTTTTTGTAATCATCGTTTTCGATCTCTTTTTGAGCATTGATTTGAGATTTATACTTATCAATACCATCCACGGTGTAATCGATGGCTTTTCTATTACTTATTACTCCAACCATACAATCAGCTTGTAAATCCCTAACTTGTTTCTCAACAAAATCTAATTCTGATAATCTAAGTTCCAAACGCTCTCTTAGTCTCTCTATTTCGGAGGCTGTATCCGTTTGAATCTTCTTAATATTAGTCTGACGTATTTGCTCTTTTTCATTTATTACAAGTTCTGTCAATATCGCTAACATCATACTGTTTCTACAATCAGCCAATCTTTCGTAACATAAGCGTTCTTGATCTGTAGCAAAATGACAAGCTAATAAGTAATCAGGATCTTCATTAAAATTAACTCCATGACTCAACAACTGTTTATCAATTTTACATGAATAACGTGCTAACATTCTTCCCCAATACAATCTGCTTATATTAGGAAATCTCTCTATGCATTCATCATACAACTCCAATGCTTTGAGACTTCCTAATGCATTTTCGCATTCGTTAATTCGCATCTCTACATAAGTCTCCTCGGCATTGTAGTCCGCATTAACCAGAGAATCACAATACATGCACTTAGGCGTAGTATCTCTTTCAATATGGATATAGTTTCCACAAGAATTACATTTACATACCATCATTGCTCTTATCCTCCTCTATATCTTCAATAATTGCTTGCATTTCCAAATTAGAATCATAGGCATTGCTCAATTTCATCCAACCATTTTTTTGCAAATCCGTTGCACGATAGCTAGAAGGAATAGAATAACCGTAGGCTTCCTTTTGATATGAATGGATTGTTGTATGCTTCGCATTAACCTCAGTCTTTAATGTAGTCGCATTATGCTCCCTTTGTTTCTTGGCTTTTTCTAAAGCCTCTGCATTCATTGCTGCGTCACGTGCATTTTTCTCTTGAATTCCCACGCCGGCGCCATATATTCCACCTATAACAGCGCCTCCTATTGTTGTCCAAGCAATACATGTCATAAATGAATTCCAGCTCCACATAAATGGTAGTGCATCACCTCTATCACAATCACATGTTAAGATACCACATGCGCAATTTCCTATTTCAATAACAAATCCAAGAGCATACAATGCCACAGCAATAGTAGCTCCAATAAAAAGACCATAGAACAAATACTTAAAAAATTTACCCATTTTCTTCATTTCCTTTCTTTTTTACTAATTTTATAATCACATATATAAACAAACAGCAACTAATCCATTGACTGGTTGATAAAAAGAAGAATCTGCCCCTAACTGTATCCCCTCTTATAAACTCCAAACAAAATCTTCCAACAGAATAAACAAGCAAATATACATATAACAGTTTACCTTGACATATTCTTTTCAAAAAAAGAAGTAATAATAATATAAAAACAACAAATTCAAAAGAGGCCTCTAGTAATTGTGTTGGAATTCTCCAACTTGTACTAATCCCATTCTCCACACTGTTGATTGTATATAAAACTGAAATATAGGTTTTACGCTCTATACCATAACAACATCCCGACAGAAAGCACCCTATCCTTCCGAAAACATGAAACAAAGGAATTAGTATCACAAACGAATCAAAAGAATCATCAATCTCAATCGGATTACGATTATTTTTATATTTCGACAAATAAAAAAAAGTTAAAATAATACCAATCAATCCACCATAATATATAATACCAGACTGAAAAAAAGTTTCTATACAAATACTCTCACCATTTTGAATACATTTAAGAATATTTAATACTATACCTAGCAACTTTGCTCCAATAAAAATTGCTGGTAACGAGCACAATAATCTAGGCATAAACACATCAATTTTACAATTTCTTTTTAAAAGCAAAAAAGGATACAGTGCCAATACCACCATTAATCCCGTACCAGCAAAGAACATATATGGCGGAAGGCCCGCCACATTAAACTTTGTTGTATCGAATTCCCACATATACTTGTTTACTCACTCTCATTATAATCAAAACACTTTTGCAGAGCCTCGATAAACCCTGGTAACAACTTCAATGTTGTATTCGTTTTCGTGTTTAGTGTGAAATACAAAACTATTGATAAAAAAGTTTGCCATGATATAGGTCTCTTTCTTGTTTCTATAGCCGATAATGTCTGTCGGGATAGACCAACATACTCTGCTAACTGATCCTGTGATATTCCTATCTTAGCCCGTAATGATGGCAACTCATCCACAAAAATATCTACCGCAATTTTTTTATATTCTTCTTTATTATTCGGTTGCATTTAGTCATCCTCTCTTATCAAAAAGCAAAACAATACTTCTTTCCTAATAAATTCTACACTATATCGCATTTTTTGTCAATATGTCTTAAAATGTGACATCATTTTTTCAACAAAAAAGAGGGTGCATTAATACCCTTTTCTTGCATCCCTCTTTGAAAAATCGCTCAATTTTACCTAATAAATAGCCATTTCACAACATCTTCTGTATCTGAAACAAGCCAATAAACCATGCTATCGAATAATTCTTACATACTTATACTTTCCTCTTCGCATATGTAATCCAAAATTTCTTTACAGACAATAAATGCTAATACTCATACCAAATATCAAATAACTGATAATAATTTGCACATTTCTCCTCTTTCTACACGATATTGGATGAAATCTTCTGTTTATTTCAATCTCTCATATAACTTATCAACTTCCGTTTCATATATTCCTTCGGTTACAGAATCAAACAACACCCATTCAACAAGATCAAATTTTTCAGGATTATCATTTAAGAATCGGCTTACTGTCTTTACTGCTATTTTTGCCGCAAGATCAACTGGAAAGTGATAGACTCCAGTTGATATAGAAGGAAATGCAATTTTTCTTATTCCATTCTCTGAAGCCAACTGCATTGAATGAAAATAACAGCCTGCAAGAAGCTCTTCTTCCCTGTTTCTTCCACCATTCCAAACCGGTCCTACTGTGTGTATCACATAATCGCAGGGTAAGTTATATGCTTTTGTAATCTTAGCCTCCCCGGTCTCACATCCATGAAGTGTTCTGCACTCTGCTAAAAGTTCCGGTCCTGCTGCACGATGTATCGCACCATCGACACCACCACCGCCTAAAAGAGATGTATTAGCAGCATTTACGATTGCTTGGACATCTGCAATCTTTGTTATATCGCCTCCTACAGTTTTAAGTAAATACATCTGTTCCACCATCCTTTACAGGTATCCCGCTGATAACCAAATGTTAATTGCTTATCATTGCTCACTGTTCTATTCATGCAAAATATTTTCACAAACAGTTTATCACCATCATTCCTTCAATTTTTTAATAAATTGTGATGAATTAATTTTACGCAGAGCCTTTGATTCAATTTGTCTTACCCGTTCCCTTGTCACACTGAGAATATTTCCAACTTCCTCTAATGTACGCTCTTGATTATCAGATAATCCGTATCTCAGCTCTATTACGAGACGTTCCCTCTCTTGTAATAAGTCCAAAGCTCCTTTAGTCATATTATTAATAATATCTTGTTCAACCACCGATATCCTATCCGTTGCCTCTATATCGTCCGGAATCTCAAGATAAGGGAGAACGTACATACTAATTTCTTCATTTGATAAACGCGATTGTAATTTTGCCGTATCGGTTACCAAACTTACAGCTTCTTCAAAGTTATCATCCTCTATCACATCGGTGGCGTCTGATACAATTATATTTAACTGATCTCTGTAATGCGCCGGATAACGTAATATAGTACCCTTAATTGTACTCTCACGCTGCATATATTGCCTTACCCACAACGGAAAATATGACGGAAACAAATCCGGACTTGTAATATCATATTTTTCAATCGCAGTCATCAGACCAATTACACCATTTTGAAAAGCTTCTTCAAAATCACAATAATTGTCTTTTGAAAAATAATAAGCCTGCTTCATTACTGTCCTAAGATACATTTTCACCATTCGTTCCTTGGCATAGGCATTACCATTTTTCGCCTCAACTATTATTGTCTGCCACTCTTTTGATTGTGGTGGCAATATGTCTGCTATTGCATCAATAATCGTAGCACAATTTGGATATTCAAATTTGATTTTCTCCAAGAGTGCATCATAATCCAAGTGACTTCTATCCACATAAGAGTCATTATTGCTACTATCCTTTCTCGTTTCAGTATCTTTCACAATCATCTTTTGGTGAAGTAGTTTATCACACAAGCTGTCTATTTCCACCAAATCTAAATCGTGTTCAATACAGGCATCAATAATGTCATCCTCTAAGAGAAAACCCTTCTTTTCATATTCAATTTGTAATAGTCTCTCTATAAGCTGCTTTTTATCACTTGAATTACCCATACTTTATTTTTTCGCCAATCTACATAATGCGCTAATCTGGTCTGCATCTATTGTCTGGTTGTATCTGTCATCTATCTCTTCCATAAAATCATATAAATTTTTTAAGTAATCTTCTGTACTGGTAGCAGATTCGATGAGTTTTTCATACAATACATCGACACCACCTAATACATACTGCTCATATAATTTTTCATCGTTTTCTGCCTGTGCACTGTTAAACTGCCGGAATGCTTTATCCACCCTTTCATCCAAAGAAGGAGCATTCTTTTTATCCAAGAGCATGATAAGTCGATATGTAAACGCAAGATCGTCACCATTCTCAATCAACTGCTGAGGAAAAATTTTCGTTGGTTTTTGTGTACCATCTCCTGTATTTACATCAGCCTTTCTCTGATATAAGAATCCTACAATAGGAGCCATCATATAGACATCCAGATTTCTCTTAAACAACTGATTTTTATCATCAAACTTTGCAGTCAATTTATTAACCTTTTCTGCATGTGTTCCTTTGAATGAATACTCTTTATCAAACATGCCTATTACCTCCCAATTAATTCAGTTTCAAACTCGTTTTTCTTGTCAAACAAGTATCTCATTCCCACTTTGCTTCCCATATTTTCTTCAGCAATTTCACCATCCGTATCCTTGATGAAAATAATCACCTGTTCAGCAACTTTAGGGAGTGCATCACAAACAGTCTTAATTCTAGTTTTATCGAAAGCAGATAACGGAGCATCCATTACCAACGGATATGCTTCTGTCATAAGCATAGAATTTTCATCAGAATTATTTTCTCTTGCCAATTTAATGACCCCTGCAATAAATGCAAAAATCACAGAAATACTTTGCGCCGTTGAAGTTTCAACATCCCCAACATATCCATCAAAATCATCTACCTGTATCTGAATATTATATTTTTCATCGAGTTTAAGAGAAAATCCACCATTATATATTTCCTTAAATATAGAATTAACCGTTTCCTCCAGTTGTTCTCTTACTTCCGTTTCCTTCTCTTTGTACACTGAGAAAAGGTACTTGTACATATATGTTGCATATGCTTTGAACCTTGCAATCCGTTTGTTATTTTCATCCTTCAACACAAGTTCATTAATACTTGTCTCGCAACGTTCCCTCCTAGTTTCAATAGCCCCCTTCTCCTCGCTTAGTCTAACTCTTTCTGAACGCAGTTTCTTTACTTCCCCATTGTAGAATGTATACTTTTTTTGAAGTTCTCCAACATTGAGCATTCCTTCAAGCTTCTTATTTATGATTTCAATTTGATTCGATAATTCAGCATAATCGGCGTCAAATCCGCTTACTACACTAAACTTACTGGAAATATCATCAAATGCATCTGCTGCCCCCTGACTCTTCAATTCACACTCACGGGCAAACTGACCAATCAACGTGCCAATACTCTTAGGAGGAATATAATCCAAAACCTTGTTTAACTCTGTATACGCAGGTCCACCAAACTCGACAGGTGCACCACACAGACATTTTTTTCTATTAATGAGGAACTGAATCGTCCTCGCATGTATATCTGGTATTCCAGTATCCAACTTATCTGCATCAACCAGCTCTTTTAATGCATCATGAATCATTTTTGTCGCCATCCACGAAACACCTTTTCGATTAAAAGTATCAATTACCCCGGATGTGCTTGACACTTTGCTCTGCTCTAAGCCTGCTATTTTATTCTTCAATTTTGCTCTTTCTTGTGCATACTTCTCACTATCGCGATTTTCAGCAATCTTTACTTCATATTCTTTAGCCTTTTCGCTTGCTATATCCTCTTCATTATCAATTTCAGAAAGTCGCTTTTCAATCTGCTCTAACCGAGAATCATAGCGTGATATTTCATCTCTAAGCTGCGCAATTTTTGAGTCACTCTTTGAATCGTAATCGCTTTCATAACTCTTAATAACAGTATTTGCAGATCGTCCTCCAAGATGCTCCAATGCCTCTGTAAACGCACTCAATCCCAGTAAGCTCTTAACCGCATCTGCAAATTCTTTACTTTTTCCCTTTCTAATCTCCTTACTCATATTTCCAATTCTTTCACCATCAAAAAAGAAATATTTTGCAAGTTCTTTAGGAAGAATTTCCTTCATTCTTAAATCAACTTCAGATTCTTTGACAAAATCCTGCTGACCATCTTTATTCTTATACTGAATTTTAAATACTGTATTATTAGGTCTCTTTAAATTTCCTGTTGAATCTGTCGAATATTTTTGTTCACGGGTCATAATGTAATCAATACCTAGATGAACCATCGATATCTTTACTTGTACAGAAGCCTCACCATTCGGGCCAATATTTTGAGCAACCACCTTGTTTAAGACAATCTGGTCATCAAAATCAGTAGCACCATATAAACACCATGTAAAAGCTTGTGCCAATGTGGTCTTTCCTGAACCATTTTCTCCCATAATGACAGTAACATTCTTTTCCGGATCAACGGAGAAATTAACAGACTGTGTTCCATTAAATTGTCTGAAATTTGTCAGACTCATACTTTTTAATAACATTCCACTTCCTCCTCAATCATCTTCTTAATTTTCTTTACCATCTCAGCAGAGCCAAATTCCTTTGTACTTAGATTTCTTTTTTCCTTTACTATCACTTTCTTAATAAGTCTTTGAGCTTTATCAATATCGACCTCAATACCATTTACAATTTCTTTCTCATTAGTCGCCATAGTTAAAATCCTCCTCAAAATCAAATACATAATCCTGTAAGTCATATGCCTCTCTTATATTATCCAATATAGCAGAGCAAGAAACACCATTCATAGCAATTCGTGCAAATTCTTCTGCCCTACATAATTCATTTTTAACAAGCGTAAGTTCTCGTTGCATTTCCTCTTCAGTAAGAGAACTCACTTCATCTAACGGTCTTGGTAATGTAATAAAATCATATATTTCTGCATATTCCTTTCCATCTGCTAGTCGCAACACTCTACCTCTACGTTGTATGTATTCTTTGGGATTGGTTGTACTGGCCAATATAAAAGCAGTTTTTATACTTGGAATATTTACACCTTCATCCAAACATTTAATAGCAATCAATGCTTGTAATGTATCTCCAGCTGCAAATTCTTTTTTCAAAACAGCTCTCTCTTCCACACTTTCATTTGATGTGAATTGAGACACCTTCATTTTCATTTTATTTCCAAGCAAATCTGTCACTATATCAATTTGTCTTAAATCATCCTCATCAACTTCTGTAGATTCCTTTTCAGGATCAAGAACCTTTGTGGCCCCACAATAGACCAGCAAATGCTTATCATCCTTATATGGTGTAATTGCATCCTCAAGTGCTTCTATTTTATTTACAGCACCTGCAACAAGTCGTGATCGTTTTAATGCGATTCGTTTTCCTTTCTCGCTCAATTTAATTTTTCCATTCTTGCCTTTCATCAAACATTTTGATATTTGACGAGAATAATCAGCATATGCTTCTCTTTCAGTCTCCGATAAAGATACAATTATAGGATAATACTTATATTTGGTAAGTTTGTTCTCTTCTATAGCTCTGTCAAGCGTATATTCAATGCATTTATCTCCGAAATAATCATATAGTGCCTGCGTTCCTTCCGGGTCACCATGTCTGTCCAATGTTGCAGATAATGCTAACCTGTAATTAAACTTATCCGATAATAAGCATCTTAGATATTCAGCCCCAAAATTATGTGCTTCATCTACCACCAGCAACGCATTTCCTTTTATCTTTTTTATCTGTTCCTGCACAAAATCACTGGAAAATGTTGCATTAGTGGTTACAAAGCAAAAAAATTCTCTTTTTCGTACTTTTAATTTTTGATTTCTAACTGCATCAGATAGCTTTGTCTTCCACTGTTTCGCAGGAATTGCACCATATCCCACAATAGGATTCATTTCAAATTTTACAATATCTTCTTTCCATTGTTCTACCAGATGCTGATATGGGCATACGATAAAAACTGCTAATTTATCTTCAAGAAATTCTGATAATCTCGCAATAGCGCCCAGACCTGTATATGTTTTTCCTGTTCCGGTTGCCATGTCGAAAATTCCACGAAATTCTTTCTCCTGCCACATATCTATTGCTTCGTCCTGATATCTGTGTAAATGAACATCTTCCGGAACTCTTGCACCATAGACTGCATCATCTATAGTGTTTTCTTCCCCTAAATCCATCTCATTAGTCGGCTCAAAATCCTTTTCATCAAACACACTGTAGTCTACTTTCGACCTCATGTATTTCTGAAGAATAGATTCTTTTACTTCCGGTACAGCATATGTTGATACTTTAGGGTCTAATCCTTCCCAAATCTTTTCAAAAGCTTCTGATTTGGCATCAGCTCTCTTTGCATCCGCTTCGTTTTCCCACGAGCAAAAAACGTCAAATGCTTCATAATTAACATCCATGCCCGTATATGTTTCATTATTAGACCCTGAAAATGCTATTTTATTACCCTCATCATCATAAAATACACCCATCTTTTCATGATAAATTCCATAGTTCTTATTATTTTCTACTAGTGCAATTTTTATATCCAATCGTCCATCAGCAATAAGATTCGCAAGTAAATTTAATCTTTCGCTATCACGGAAATTTTTAGGTTCATATAATTCTCTTGTAATTGCACCAGCAATAACACTTTCCCTCTTCTCATATCCTTGCCTAATAGCTTCAACATCTTCTTTGTTCAGTATTGGTGATGCTACCAGCCTCATTGTCCCACCATTATTAACAAATGGTAGCAACCCTTCTGCTATATGCACCAACGACGATGATGAAAAAAATCCAACTGCTCTATCATACCTAGATGCAATTTTTAAAATAGGGGCATAAAAGTCTCTTGAGGTCAACGCTATTGAGGAACGATATTCTGTGTTAAGTATTAATTCTATAAAACTCATGGCATATCACTCCTCGCTTATTTCTCTGACAGCATCTAATAATGCATCAATATCATCTTCAGTATTAAATTTTCCTATTCCCACTCGAACAGTCCCTAAATTTTTATCATCTTTAAGCCATTTATGAATGAATGGAGCACAATGATAGCCGGTTCTAACTGCAATTCCAAAATCATCATCTAAAATCATTCCTATGTCTTCTGACTTATAATTTTTAAGATTGAAAGAAACAATATTACGATGCGATTTTGAATCTGGAATATACAGTTCAACATCCTCAATTCCGGATAGTCCTTCAATCAATTTTTTTACTAGTTTATCTTCATCTAAAAGATTACTATAATCAACCTCTGTTAAGGCTTGACTGAGTCCTGCTACAGCAACAATATTTGTGCTTGCAAATTCATATCTATCCGGACTCTCTGCTGGCATATCTAATATCAATGAATTACTACCAGTTCCCCCCGCCATCAATTCATTAAGTTTTATCTTTCCGCTTGCTACAAATCCGCCAATTCCCAATGGACCATACAAAGATTTATGTCCTGCAAAGGCAAGAAATGTAACGTTCATTTGCGTCAAGTCTACTTTCTCTACACCAAGCGACTGTGCCGTGTCTAAAACAGTTATCGCATCATAACGCCTTGCACATTCAAATATCTCAGTAACCGGAAGCACATAACCCGTAACATTACTAATATGTGTACAACAAACACATCGCGGAGGATTGAGCGAAAATTCATATTTAAGCTTTTCTATATCAATCTCTAAAGTTTTTTCATTAATCGGCATCTCAATGAGATTAATATTCACCCTGTTATGAATAAGATGTAATGTTCTGGCTACAGCATTATGTTCATAAGGCGAAAAATACACATTATCGCCTGTCCGAAAATCAATTCCCTGTAAAATCTGATTTATTGCAATGGTAATGGATGGTGTAAAAACCACACTACTATTTATGGAAGCATTGACCAATTCTCTAATCTGCTTCTTTGCTTTATCA
>Ga0129311_1001047_pt1 | contig 20995 bp, 17 predicted proteins | sample Go1ome_FD_94435 | JGI IMG/M metagenome (GOLD analysis project Ga0129311, IMG submission 94435) | Western lowland gorrila individual fecal microbial communities from Wisconsin, USA - Go1022B metagenome | ecosystem: Host-associated > Mammals > Digestive system > Large intestine > Fecal | place... | reverse complement strand
ATCTGTGATATCCAATTTCGTATAGGGCATTTTAGTTACTGCAGTTCCATCATCCACACCGCTATACATATCTGTAATATCACTTCCGATACTCTCATAGCCTCTTTTTGATAACTCATTCATTACATCGTGACCTAATTGTCCGTTTACACCTGTCACAAATACTTTCATTTCCACCATCTCCTGCTTGTTCCATAATCTATTTTAAATTTATCTGGTCATCATTTCTTCTATCATATCTCTTAATGTCTGCTCTCTTGTAATCTGTGGTTTCCATCCCAGTTCTTTTGTTATTTTATCATGTGATCCAACAATCACACAATTATCATTAGGTCGTACAAAATCTGGATTTACCCTAGTTGTAACCTCTATCCCTACAATCTCTGCAATCTGGTCAATAATATCTGATAAGGTAATCTGATTTCCTGAACACACATTGTAAATTTCTCCCGGTGTCCCATTCATTAATAGCATATAATAGGCATTAACAACATCCCTGACATCAACAAAATCCCGAACAATTGTTGTATCTCCAGCCTCAATAATTCCCTTTACATCCCCATTCTTTTTGATATCAAGAATACGTCTGATAAAACTAGGAACTACAAAACGCTCATCCTGCCATGGACCTATATGATTAAACGAACGCGTTAAAACAATGTCCAGATGATAACTATCAACAAAAACCTTTGACAACATTTCCTGAGAAACCCTGGCTACCGCATATGGACTTATCGGTTGCAATCTCATTTCTTCCTTTAATGGCAGATCTTTCACTGATACATCACCATACTCTTCTGAAGATCCAATTGATAATATTCTGCACGGAAAATTTAACTCTTTCAATGCGCTGGTCAGATTTAAAAATATATTTGTATTATTAACAAAACTCTCCTCAGGATACCGCCAACTAAATGCCACGCTACTGAAAGAGGCTAAATGGAGTATATATTGAGGTTTAAATTGATTTAAAACAGATTTTAGTTTTACACCATCTAATAAATTGACTTCCAAAAACTGAATATCCAATCTATCCGAATATAACGAAAAATTGAATGCTGGTTTTTGGATATCAATCCCCATGATATCCATTTCTTCTTCTTTTTCATATAAATAATGTAAAAAATGTCTTCCAACAAATCCAGAAAAACCCGTAATCAAAAAACGCTTTTTACCCATTTTTTATCTCTCCAAGATACCAAGTGTATTACAAAAGCACACCCCAAATGAAACATTTGGGGTGTCCCTACTTTGTCAATATATACTTACTATATATTCTTAGCCTTTGCTTCCTTGCGAGCAAGCTCTCTATCATGTTCTGTCATAATCCGGATCAACTCTTCATAGCTTGTCTTTTGTGGATTCCATCCGAGAACAGTCTTAGCCTTTGTCGGATTTCCCCAAAGATTATCTACATCTGTAGGACGATACCACTGAGGGTTTACACACACAAGCATTTTCCCCGTCTCAGCATCATAACCTTTTTCATCTACACCGGTTCCTTCCCATCTGATGGTAATTCCGTTTACCGCAAATGATTTTTCTGTAAAATCACGTACTGTATGCTGCTCACCTGTAGCAATAACAAAATCATCGGGCTCATCCTGTTGCATGATCAGCCACATACACTCTACATAATCTTTGGCATATCCCCAATCACGAAGAGAATCTAAATTACCAAGCTCTAAATGATCCTGCAATCCTTCCGCAATACGTCCTGTAGCCAATGTGATCTTACGTGTAACAAAATTTTCACCACGTCTTTCAGATTCGTGATTGAATAAAATACCATTAACCGCGAACATTCCATATGCTTCTCTATATTCTTTAATCATCCAAAAACCATACTGTTTTGCAACTGCGTATGGACTATATGGATGAAAAGGCGTTGTCTCAGACTGAGGCACTTCTTCAACCTTACCATATAACTCAGATGTAGATGCCTGATATATTTTTGTTTTCTTGGCAAGTCCCAAAATCTTGACTGCCTCCAAAATGCGAAGTACTCCTATCGCATCAACATCACCAGAATACTCCGGTACGTCAAATGAAACCTGCACATGAGACTGTGCAGCCAGATTATAAATTTCATCCGGCTGAACTTCCCCTATAATATGAATTAATGAAGTTGAGTCCGACAAATCACCATCATGTAATGTAATTTCATTTTTGGCAATCAGATGATCTATACGTGCTGTATTTGAAATGGATGCCCGGCGAGTCACACCATGTACCTCATATCCTTTTTCTAATAAAAACTCTGCTAAATAACTGCCGTCCTGTCCGGTAATACCTGTAATTAAAGCTTTTTTCATTTTAAAATCCTTTCTACAACAAAAACATTTTTATTATATATTCTATTATGAATTAATAAGAAGTGCAAGTAAAACAAATTACTTATAATACTCACATACCGTTTGTACATACATTTCCGGGAGGCCTACATCATATGAAATACCGTCTACCAGATATCCCACCATACCAATACGTCTCCTTGTCTGCTCTAGAGCATCTGTCAACTGAATTTCTCCATTCTGGCACTTATTATCCTTTATATTTTGACCTAATACTTCAAATACTTCTTTCGTTAGTACATATTGTCCAAAAACAGCATAATAATTTTCAGGTATTTTTTTTGTCTTTACCTTCAAATAATCTCGAGCATATTCAACGGTTGGTTTTTCAATGATAGAATCCAGTTTTAAAATCGTATGCTCCTGATTTTCCCATTGTCCATGCATAATACCATAATGAACCACATTTTCTTCCGTAACTGCATGCATAGAAATAATCGGCAGTCCTGTCCTCTCATATACCCCTATCATCTGTGCCATACAGTTTTCTTCTCGATTAGAATGATATATCATATCTCCTAACAACAACAATACCGGTTCATCCTGAGCAAAATCACGGCACTGATAAACAGCGTGCCCAAAGCCTTTGCGTTCTTTTTGATAAACATAAGTGATTTTCCTACCTACCTTTTGCAGTAAATCTTCATATCTTTTTTTTTCATCAGGCAATTTATCATAATGTTCCTTTGAAAGTGCTCCGAAAAACTCATCATATATTACTTTTTCACTTTCTCCGATTACCAGACATACATCATCAATCCCTGCTTCTATTAATTGTTCAAGCAAAATTAACAGTACCGGTTTTAATATTCCATCTTTATCAAGTACCGGAAAAAAATCTTTTTTCAAAATCTTTGTTGCCGGAAATAACCTTGTACCAAATCCCGCTACCGGAATTATTGCTTTTTTAATTGCTTGCTGAGGTTTCAGAGTCAGCCTAAACCCTTCCATATCATAAGTGTTTTTCAAATAATCTATAAGCTGATTCTGACATTCTTCATTTTTAGTCAGAAATTGGACGGTTCCATCTCCTTGTGATCCAACTCCCTTTGCTCCATACGTCCATTGCTTAATATTCTGATCTTGTAAAACAGTGTGTAAAACCGGAGCCTTTAATTCCTTTATACATGCCGGAGCTACTTTTTTATCAAAATTATCCTGATACCGAATCATCAAGCCGCCCAAAGCCTCATTATCTCCTGCTTCAATACAACCAACGGCTTCTTCAACAAATTTTCTATTATCCTTCCCCAAGGCCTCCTGTACAGTTTTTTCCATTTCATTTTCAGCAAAAGGAAAGCATTTATTCAAATCTGCTAATATCTTTACCGTATCTTTATGTGAATTAAGATCCGCCACAACCCAATGCATTGATTTTTTAACCGTTAATGGTTTCACACTAATCTCATTTCCATCAAAAATCATATGAACCGGATTGACACCATATGCACATGCCTGATCCAATCTTCCACAACGTGAAGGGGTTCGCTGTTCTCCGATGTACGCAATCGTCATTTCACCCATTGTATTTAAATGTAATTTATACAATTCATTAAAAGCCCTTGCTACTAATACACAAATCGCCGCACTACTGGATAATCCACTTTTAATAGGCAGATCCATCTTAGTAATTGTAATATGAACCCCGCCAACGTTATAACATTCATTGACATAGGAAGCAACACCGGCAACATAAGAAAAGAAACCACCCTCATTAGCCGTTTTCCTCAGCATTTCAGTATCCATATCACACTCAAAACTCTCTCCCTTAAATGCCGGTATTTCACTGTCAATTCTAAATTTCTCAGCTCGACTTACCTCTGCATAAATTCCCTGTTCAATCCCAGTTACAATAGCCTGTCCCGGAATTATGCCAGAATTAATCACTCGATGTAGCCCTGCCCAATCACTATGTTCCCCAAGCAAGCATAATCGTCCGGGAACAAATAACTCCAAAATATTATCCATTGTTTGCCATCTTTCTACATTCTACATATGCAATTACACCTATATACCTTAGCAACATGCATACATGGTTATGATACATTTTACAGTTTAGGCCTCTACATTACCAGCCCGATTCCATACCGCATCCACGGTCTACTAAAAATTTCATATGTGAATTATAATTTTTCCACAGAAGAAACCAAATATTTTTGATTTTTAAATATTAACCGTAATATAACATCTAAATATTTCATCATAATAGTAATCAATAGAAATACCGCAAAAAAACCAACAGAAATCAACCCCATCAGTGGAGCCCATCCATCAACAGGTTTACTAAATCCGAAGTATGCAACTACTGTATATATTGCAGCACACATCATAAAAAGCAACATTATCCCTGAAAATGTTAATGCAACTTTATATGCAACATTAGTAAATAAAATTAATGAATCAATGGCTTTATTAGTATTTTCAATATCAGGATATATATATCCCTTGGTATTTTCTAATGGTATATATTCAAACTTTTCTACACGCAATCCACTAGATGTATAAATTGCTTTTCTATAAGGTATTGTTTTACTATATGTTGTAACCCTATTAACTGCTCGTCTGGAAATAATCGAAAATCTATCTGTACATAAGTCGTAATCACTCTCCGAAAATTTATTATATACTTTATAAAAAAACTTTGACGAAAATTTACTATTCTTTGCCGGAGGAACAGCACTGACAATATCATATCCCTCCAGTGATTTTCTATATATTTGCATTATTATATCGGGGGCAAAATCCATATAGCATGAATCGAATTCAAAAATAAAATCTCCGATTGACAAATCCATTCCTGCATTCATAGCTGCCTCTAAGCCATGAGAGTACCCCATATTTACAATAGTAACATTTATATCTTCAAATTTACCTTGAGCACTTCGTAACTTATCAAGATATTCGTCTGACATTCCGTCATTCACACAGATTATTTCGCTTCTTTTAAAATTAGTTTCAAGCATTTTTGCTAGCATCTCAAAAAAAGGAACTGCATTTTTTTCATCTCTATGCAAATAAATAACAGCTGAAACAAAATTGCTTTCTTTATTACTTATCATTTAATAACACCTCATCCAAATCATATACTGTATTAATTTTACCAGAAAGAACACTTACAAACTTGGGCACATCTGAAAATTGCTTTATAACAGTTGGCCTTGAATCATCAATTTCAGACGCCCGAAGAATTGGTTTCATTGAAAATAGTGAACTTACATATTCAAACTGCAATTCATCTTTTAAATATTTTCTTGCCAAACTAGACATATAATCCCAAGCAGAATCTGGTTTTGCCGAACAATCATTGCAATTTCCAAGTTGGTATTTTGAGCAATAAAGCTTTCCACCATGACAACGGGTTTGACACTCAAATTCAGGAAAATCCTGATGACTGGTAACATGCGGTGTAAATGTTACTGATGTCAATGAATGATATCCTGTTTTGCCAAAAGGCATAATACTAAAAAACGGGCCATCCATAACCGTAATTCCAACATTTTTTAACTTATCATTAACTTTACAAAGTATAATTTCACACAATTCATATTTTATTTTGAACGTATCAAAGCCAGCAAGACGATTTATCTGATTAACAGATGCATATGTGGAATTCAACACAAAAGGGCTTTCATACACCATACCATCTGCAAGCTTTATTATATAACTATCTTCTGTCTTATCAATATTTTCTATCCTGCAATTATATATAATTTTAATATTTCCGGAGTATCTTTCAATCTCTTTTAATAACTTTGAACAAAGCACTTTGGCATCATAAGTATATTCTCGTGTCAAAAATGCTCCATCACACATATTTTCCTTAAAATATTGATCTGTTGATATTTCATCACATCTAATATTAGCCGCATCACAAAACTTCTTAAACTGAGCTGCATTGGTCCATGAAAAATTTGTAGATGTTGCATATACTTTATCAAAATCTGACAATATACAATCTCCGTAATCTTCATTAAATCGCTCAAAATAATATGCAGATTTTATTGCTGTTGAGAACGATCTGGGATAATGATATCCTTGATGAACTCTAGCTTGATTAATATATGTTGCTCGCTTAAAAGGAGCATCATCATGTTCTAACACAATGACATTTTGTCCATTTTTCCCACATAACAAAGCAGAATACAATCCATATAATCCTGCGCCGATAATAATTTTATCATACTTCATAAATCAACCTCTAAAAATATCTTTAAATTTCAGACAGCAATTTTTAACCTTATTAATGTCATTAGTATTGCCCATTTCAATCGAAACAAAGTTTCCATAACCCAAACACTTAATGCTATTATATAATTTATAATGAATATTTCTAAAATCTACAACAGCTAATCGCGGTTCACTTACATGAATATGATTAACCGCCGAAATATACTTTCTTATATCCTCAACATTTTCTTCATTATAGATCACAGTACCTAAATCATAATTTAAACCAAGACCTCGTTGATTAATATTTTTTACAAGATCATAGGCTTCTACAGTATAGTTAAGATAATTTGTATTATAAATTGTTGGATTTGCTTCAATTGCTAAAACAACTCCATTCTGAATTGCCATTTCAGACAACCTGCCAAAAAAATCAATTGCTATATTTTCTATATGATATTTTGAACCATCCGGTATCATCCGATTTCTTGGACAACCAAAAACTAAATTGTTACATCCTAATGCATTAGAAAATTCAAAAGCCTTTTTAGTATATTCAATAAGAGAATTTCTTTCTTCTTGACTCCCAAAAATACATTCTTGTTTTCCATACCAAATAGACTGCATGGAAGAAACTGCTAACCCATATTGATTGTATAATCTATTTTTATATTCCAACGCTTGTGCAATCTGATCATATGGACGCTCCGGCCAAATTCTCGTCGGTGCAATTTCCAATCCCATAAACCCTATTGATGATAAAAAAGAATACATTTCATCATCATTTTCTTTATTCCACGCTATATTAGAAATAGATAATTTCATAAAATCCATCTCCTTTATCTTATATTTTTTCTAATTCATCCCATAATTCAGCCGGTATATCTGATTCTAATCCTTTTACAGTTTGTTCCAATTGACTGGGCTTACTTGCCCCTAATACCGGATAAATTTCTTTTCTAATTCCCCATTGTATAGCAACATCTGTTGCACATACATCATATTGATCACATTTTTGCAAAAACGAATCGATTCTGTTTTTGTTTTGATTATAAAAATTCATCGTTTTATCATATTGTAGTAATTTGCTTTTAGCAACTCTCGAATCCTCCGGAATTCCATTTCTATATTTTCCCGTCAACAACCCCTGACATAATGGAGAAAATCCCAACATTCCAACCTGATTCTTCTGACAGAAGGCCTTAACCCCATTACTTTCAGTTTTTCTGACAGCAAAAGAATATATACACTGTTCAATAACCGGTTTTTCAAGACCAAGTCGATCACATACTTCATGGCATTCCTCCAAGGCCTCTGCAGGCCATTCCGATGTTGCCCAGTATCTAACTCTACCAGTTCCTATCAAATAATTAAAAGTTCTGACTATTTCTTCCATTGGAGTTTCGGGATCGTAACGATGTGCATAATATAAATCCACGTAATCCAGTCCCATTCTCTTCATTGACTCATCAAATGCCCATAAAATATGTTTTCGCGATAGCCCTCTATGATATGGCGTTTCTCCAATTGGCCATGATCCTTTAGTGGAAACAACATATTCCTCTCTCGGAAAATTACTTAATATTTTACCGACGATTTTTTCAGCATTTCCCATTCCATAATTGTTGGACACATCAAATGATCTAATTCCCAAATTCCAAGCTGTTTCAATTAAATTTCTGGCATAGGAAATATCCATACTTTCCGTACCAATTGTTAAAGCTGAACCAAACGTTATTTCTGTTAATTTTAAACCTGATTTACCCATTCGAACATAATTCATTACAACTACCTACTTCCTTCTTCATCTGTCATTTTTGCTGGAATATATTTATAAATAATTGATATTGGTCTACCTTTTACCTCGATCATTATTTGGGCCACATATTCTGCCACAATAACACTAGCTATTAAAACCATTGCTGTAAATATTGACATAGCAGCTATTACTAAAAAAATGCCTCTCCAAAAACCCATTCCTAAAATCAGACCAATAATTGAAATCAAAAACAAAAAAAAGTCTAATGGTAATAGCCAAAAAAGCTTTCGTAAAGGTTCGACCGAAATCCCAGTAATACTTGCCAATGCATATGGAATCATATTCTTTAAATTATATTTTGTATGTCCCGCAAATCTCTTGTCTCTATCATATTCCAGAATTTCAGTACGCATTCCCACATAAGGTACAGTCACTCGGAAAACACAATTACTTTCTGGCATCTGCAGCAAAACATCCAATGCTTTTCTAGATAACAACCTAAAATTTGCTGCACTTTTCTCTAATTTAAGTTTACCAGATAGACTGTCTAATATTTTATAATACACACCAGCAGAAAACTTCTTGAAGAAACTATCATTACTTCTTTTTATTCTACTGCAAACTACGACATCAGCTCCATTTGCCCATTTTTCAATCATATCCGGTATCAAACTCGGAGGATCCTGTAAATCAGCATCCATAACGATTACAGCATCTCCCAGAGCCTTTCTTAATCCAGCATTCACAGCTCCCTCCAAGCCAAAATTCCTTGATAAACAGATAGTTGTAATTATTGTAGGATTTTTCTCCTGTTCTTCCAACATTTCTTTGTATGTATTATCTCTTGAACCATCATTAACCAAAATAATTTCAAAATTATACCTATCCTTTAATCTATCAACAACTTTTATTGTTTCCTCGCAATATTCATGAACAAGAGCTTCCTCATTATACATCGGAGCCACTATTGATATTTTTTTATTCATGATTTTTTTCCTTCCCAACTTTCTTCATAATTAAAAATGCTACTACTGCAAAAATATAAATAATGTAATACGCAAGCATCACATAGTTTCCCCATATATCAAATACATTTTTATATTCAATCTTTATTTCATGAACACCAGCTTCTATTGGAATATAACTTTGCATTTGATACATAATTGGTTCGATTTTTTGACCATCTACAAAATACACAAAATCAGCATTGGGATATGACAAAAATGCAATATCATTTTTTTCCCCAGAATTAACTTTTAAAGTAAAATAAGTACTTCTGTCTGTATCAAACTCCAGAATATTCTCTTGAGTTAAATATGGACAATAAAAGAAGCCATTATCTAAAACATTATCAGTAACATCTTCTTGGTAATATTCACCACCAGTATAATATGATGGAATATATTTTTTCAATTTGCATATATGATATATATTATTTAAAATCACATTACTCTGATCCCAATCTACACATACTTGCATCTGTTCAATATTTTTATCAATTGCACCTTCATCCGCTACTATAAAATCAGCCCTTGTATTATACAAATATGCCCAATCAATTCTGTCAAACCATCCAAAACTGGCGCGATAATCTTCTGGCAGGCAGGTGTGTACATCCATTCCAATATAATTTGATAAATTTTCATTATTCAATCCAAACCATTCATAGTTTCCTGGAATATAATAAGTAACATCTTGTGTCGAATCTAAATGTGCAAATCTATATATTTCTTTTTCATCTAATGTTTCTAGGTACCCCTCAAATACATCTTGATTATACTTATCATATACAAGCGAGGTACGATTCAAGTCTCCTGAATATTGAGTTACATTTTCAGCAGCATAAAATATATCTACTGCCATAAAAAACATAACTATCGACCATAGCAACAATACTCTTCGGGACTTCCATCCTTCTTTATGAACAAAGTATAGGATTACACCTGTAATCAATAATTCTAGCACCAATTTTTCCACATCAAACTCATCATATGATATACTTGAAAAAATCAAACATAATATTATTGAACAAACTAATACCACAAAGGAAGCTATCTTGTATATTTTCTTTTCACCATTCCCAACTTTCCCCATAGATACATCATTGAACAAAATACAAAATGCCAAGTACATCATTGGAATAGTGACCATCATATAACGTATTGTCAAATGTGTCTGTCCTAATATCGGAAAAACAGAATAAAACCATGCTCCCATAGGAGTAACTGAACCAAATGAAACAATTAATAACAGTACATTAATCCCAATACAAAATTTAGCAAAAATAATATTATTACTATTTATATCATTCCCCTTTTTAGAAAAAGCAATAATGAATAAAACTATGGTCCATATTGTACCTATAGTAATAATAGGTAACTGTTCTATCACATTAACGCCATTAAATGAATAAAAAACTACTTTTAATAGATTTAAAACATTTACATTCATTCCTAAAGCATCTGGCAAATTATAACTTCCAGCTCTAACAATCACTTTCAAATATAAAAGTACACCTATATAATAAAGTAGGATTGCAATCCCAGCTATAACAGCCGGTCTCAAAACCCTTATCACAATATCTTTCATTTTCAAATCATTTCTATATATTTTTCCATAAAGAACTGCAAAACAAACAGTAACACCAACTAAGGCAACAGAAAGTGTGACATATCCTGCAGTAAATCCCAAAACATATACCATAGAATAAAAGAAAACATTAGCTCCCTTAGCACAATCAATAGATTTAACAGCAAAATACATTAATGGAATAACCAAAAATGAAATTATTGCATGACTACTATACCACATCTCATGACATAGCAAGGGCATACAACTAGCAGCGAACAAAATGCCTATATATCTAGGCAAACCAAATATTTCTCTGGATAATTTTAATGCAAATACCAATGCTACGAACATATGCAGCATCCAAAAAATCAAATATATCATTCGTGCGTTAGATAAGTGACCAATCAGAGCAAATAACATAATCGGCAGATATCTTACCGGAATCTGCCCACGTAAAAAAAAGTCTGTCGCTCCATTCGAGCTTCCCGAATCAACGCCATACAAAATTCCTCTACTTAACAAATCACCCAGCTTGCTGAAAGATGAAAAGCATAGTTGATACTGATCTCCACTTTTTGCAAAAGTAACAACATCAGAATACATCCACTGTCCCCAAAATACCAAGAATACAAAAAAAGTAATAATAGCAGCAATAATATAATTTTCATGTTTTTTTAAATAAATCTTAATCATAACCTTACCTTTTTAGTCTTTATTAACCTACATAGAGCAATAATTATTTCACCCAAAATCTTTACACTATATAAAACAGCCTACTGATCATTCGTTTTCCATGTATAACACGGTCTATAAATGCCTAAATCATTGTGTGCAGATTCAATTTGAAATATTGCAGCGCGTTGTAGATCATCTACAATTCTACCATCTTGACCTGAAATAGCCAAATTAATCAAATATTCTCCTTTTACAAGCAAACAATTTTTTACTGCAATTTCTATAGTACCTTTTTCTTGTAAATTAAAATGAATATCTTCAATAATTGAATTTGTTGCATAACACAATTCACCATCTTTTTTAGCAATTGAAAAACTAAAATTATAATCTTCTACATGCGTTACGTCGTTCTCATACTCAGCAATAATTGTGAAATCATCTCCCTGATTAAAAATATCTTGTCTGCATCCATCTGAATCATACATATGTACGCTTTTAAAACGCATACTTCCTGTCCCACGGCGAAGAATTTCTTTATTAAACGATGATTCCAAAGATTCTATATCGCTTTTTTCTTTTCTAGCTTTTGCAAGCCGCATATTTTCCATTTCCCGGTTATAAATCTCTATGACGATCTCTGGCATACCATCTTCTCGCAATTTCCCTTTATCAAGCCAAACAACACGGTTGCATATCTCTTGAATTTGAGATAATGAATGAGATACAATAATAATTGTGGTTCCCTGTTCTTTTATTTGATTAATTTTCTCAAGACATTTCTTTTGAAAATTAATATCACCCACTGCTAAAATTTCATCTATCAATAAAATATCTGCATCTACATTAATAGCAACCGAAAATGCCAAACGCATATACATTCCCGATGAATATGTTCGTACTGGATTATCTATAAACTCTTCCAATTCTGAGAACTGAATAATAGTATCCATCCGACGATCAATTTCCTTTTTACTTAGTCCAAAAATAGAAGCATTAGTATATATATTTTCTCTTCCACTCATATCTGGATGAAAACCAGCTCCAAGTTCAATCAAACTTGAAACCCTTCCGCATGTCTCTATCTTACCCCTATCAGGATATATTATCTTCGACAAAAGTTTTAGAGTTGTACTTTTCCCACATCCATTTGTACCAATAAGACCTACTGCCTCACCTCTTTTTATTTCAAAAGACAGATCATCTAAAACCTTACGTATTTCATAATGATTCCGCCTGTGAATTATTATTTTCTCTTTTAGCGTATTACTTTTATCAAAATATACTCTAAAACTCTTAGACAAATTTGTAACTTCAATTGCATTCTCGGAATTACGCATTTTAAAGCTCCTCTACAAATTTCTTTTCAACCAACTTAAAAACAATCCATCCAACAATCAAAATAATAATAGCTTCCATTAATCCCAATAACAAATTATGCATTTCTGGCATTTCTTTATAATAAAGAATTTGTCTATATGAAATTATAATGGATGTCATAGGATTCAGATCAAATATGACTCTATATTTTTCTGGCACCATATCCGCAGAATATAACACAGGTGTAACATACATCCAAGCCATTACAATTATTCCAAAAATATATTCCAGATCTCTAAAATATACCGTCAATCCGGATAGTAAAATAGTCATGCCCAAAGCCATTATATATTCAATAATCATAATTAGAGGTAAGAAAAGCAATGCTTTGACATTTACTCCCTTTCCAGAAACGATAATTGCTCCAAATACAACCACAAAACTAAGTAACATATTAATAAAATTACTCGTAACATAAGAAATCGGCAGAACCAATCTCGGAAAATAAATTTTTTTAATCAAATCCTTTTTATCCAAAATTGCTCTGGCTCCGCCATTGATACAATTACTGAAGAACAGCCATGGGACAAACGCCACAAACATAAACAAATAGTAATCCTCTATCCCAGCTCTCATAATAACAGAAAATACTAAAGTGTATATAACAAGTTGAAATAAAGGATTGAGAAACGTCCAAAAAAATCCCAATACAGATCCTTTATACCGGCCTCTCAAGTCCTGCTGTACCAAGCTAATTATCATCTCTCTATACTGAATTAGCTCTTTCAAAATTCTGCCTCCTAAAAATGCATTTTTAGTTCACTTAATCCCAAGGTCTTTTTAACTAATGAATTATCCATTATCGTACAGTCTGCACGTTTTTCCTTAAAAATTTTGGTATCATTGTTTAAAGAAATTGGAACAATTAGCGATGAATCACAACCATATTTTTCAGCTATGCGAAGCCCTATTTCATATTTAGTTAATACTTCATCTCCAGCAATATTTAAAATCTTGGGCATATCTTCTGTATAAGCTTCTGCCAAATCAACAACTGTTCCAATAGCCGTGTTAAAATCAAGCGGGGCCTTTATGGCATCTTCAAACATTTCCATCTTTTCTCCACGTTGAATCGTCTCAACAATAATATCATAAAAATGTTTTTTATGTTTTAAGATGCTTGGACCAATCATAAAGGGAAAACGGACAACATTATAGCCATACGCCGTCACCATGCTTTCACATACCACCTTGTGCTTACCGTATATATTTACAGGATCCTTGCGATAATTCTCATCAAACTTAACGCTCCTATTTCCTGCCGGGAAAACCATTTCTGTAGAAGCAAAAAACAGGCACTTAACGTTTTCCATCGTATTCAAAAAATCTGACAAGCAAGTAATATTGATATTCCATGCAACGCGCGGAAATTCTCGCACCTTATCCGGATGGTGCATAGCCGCAAGATATATTATTTTTACGTCACACTCTTTTTTCATAATTTCATTCAGTGCCACAATATCTTCATGCTTTGTTATATCACATTTAATCCAATGAACTCGTGAACTTTCTGAAACATCCTCTAGGCACATATCTGCTGCAATAATTTTATCATCTGTCTTTTCCAAAATATTTTTAATTGCGTATGAACCAACAAAACCATTTGCTCCAATTATCAGATACATATCATTTCCTCCTACATCTATTCTATATACGTGATATCATAATATCGAAAAATTTTTGTGTTGCATCATCCAACTTTTTGCGCAATCTTTCAGTCCTAAAGACGCCATAAAGTTTTCCTGCATATCTCATTTTTACCCAACTCTTAATAGGAAAATGCTGCCCCAACTGAGCCATCTCCTGTCGGTTCATTCCACCATTCCCCAAATCATTGCTTTCAATTTCATATTTCATAGTACCACGAATGAAACGAATTTGACGATTGCGATCCAAAATACTATACGTATCATCTTTTTCATCTATATTCCATATACAAGTCATTCTCTTGCTAAATGCAATTTTGCTCTTGTAATGTACAACCAGCGAATCTGCATACATCACATGCTCACATCCGTCCAAATTTTCAAAAAGAAAATCCGGTATCATCTCATGCGCAGCGTTACGTATCATAAACTGACCTCCAATTGGTGTCACCTTAGGATATTGATTATACAAAGTAGCTAATGATAAATTTTCAAAAATATAAGTTCTTCGATATCCTTTTGCGTCTTGTGATAGCAATCCGGAATATGCCATCAAACTTTCAGGGGCATCCTCAAGAGTACGAAGTAATGTAGTAACATGATCTCTAAACCACTCTTCAGACGAAGTCATGTTCATAAAATAATCATGTTCTATTTCATTTAGTGCTAAATGAATTGCTTTTCCATCCGTCATGCAACGGGATTTCTTTTCGTCATATAATCGATAACTTAATACATTAATATTACAATGGGCATTTCTGCAAACATTCTCTACTTCCTCTTTTATTGTATCATCACACAAAACAACAAGCAGGATATTACGATAATATTGTTTCTCTACATTTGAAAACGCCCTCTTCAATTTTTGTTGAATCTGACTTTTCTCAACTGTATTAAGTACCTTGGTAATCATAACACGCTGATTATCGTCTATGGCATATAAATCCCTTTCAATTGTCTTAAATCTAGAGTAATGATTCTTGGTAACATCTATAAGGCCCTTTTCCATGCAGAATTTTTCAACAAATATTCGTTGAGACTTTCTAGCCATTTCCAACGCCTCTTCCTTATGTTCGACTATCCACTGATACTTTTCCATAATCTGCTTAAAAGTATCTTCCGGATTTTCCTTATTATAAGTAATGTATAAAACAGAATCTTTAAAGTATTCTTCCATAAATACATTATCATCAGAAATAATAACTGCTCCGGCAGCACATGCTTCATATGCACGGTTTGTAACAGCGCCAGCTCTTCGATGTGCATCAGAAGAAATGGCTAAACAAATCCCACACGAATTAATTTCATCCAGAATAGAAAATCCGTCAAAGGGAATTGAATGCTGATAGCACTTATATCCTTCCCACGGTCTAATACCTCCCCATTCTTTTACCTTGTCTGGCCCATAGAATTTTATTTTTCCAGTTTCATCTAACATCTGAAACAATCCAGCGTGTCTATTATTATTCCCTGATGCCTTTTCCCAATTCATTCCACAATAGAACAATTTAGGATTAGACAAATTCGGCTCTTTTATAACACTTTTGGGGAAAGATCCAACAAAGGTTGATGCATGTTCAATGTTTCTTGGTTTATTCATTAAAATACTTTTTAAATGATTGGACATACCACCAAAATCGTAAATGAGATAATCATCATTCATAATATAATTATCAACAACTCTCCCATCATAATACTCTGTATTTAAGGGAATTTCCGGCGGATTCCATAATAGATGATAATAATAGGCGTCAACTGCTTTATGGGATTCATAATGAGTCGTCATAACATAATCCAATGTTTTATCATCTATAAAATTATCTGTCGCCAACTGATTGCTATCCAATACTTGTCCATAATCTGATAGCATTACACATTCAAACCCAATATTTTCCGCCGCTTTTGATGCTCTGGCAAGCAGTTCCGTTTCTGCCGTATTCATCCCCGGCCACGGATATACCATTCCAAATCTAAATCTATCAGTCGTAGAAATAGGCAAACATTCCTGTTTGCCTTCTATTTCGACCGCATAAACTGCTTCATATATGTTGCGTTTATCATAATCGGATATATATTTTGCCAAATACTCAAAACCAACTGCTGCCATTTCCGGTGTCACTTTATTTAATCCGGCTTTAGCAAAGGTCTCTTTTCCTTCTGTTATTCCTTCTAAAATTTCATTCTGAATAGACCGATTATTTTCTAAATCATTTTCACATACCAGCCAAACCAATTTACCTATAAATTGATTCTCTGCATAACATGTGTTTCTGTAATAACCTTTCAAATCACCTTCAGAATACCAATCAGCCAAAGAAAAATATTTTAGTCCAAATTTCTTCCAGTAACTATTATCCCCACATTCATATGCTTCTACTGCATCTCCGATGCCGATTTTATTACAATCATCATCTAATACACTATTTAATAATGTTAAATATGCCGCATTCTTAACAAACTTATTGTTATTACTGATCATCATTAAACTCCATTTTTATTCTTTATAGATATCCTTGCTTCCATCTGCCTTTTCAACACATACATCATACATAGATACCATTACAGTATCCTCGTCAAAAATAAAAGTATGTTTTTGATATGGCGAAATCATAAACATATCTCCTTGCTTCAACTCATTTTCTTCTCTTTCTTTCTCTGTTTCCAATATAAGTTTGCATTTCCCGGAAATCACGTAGAATGCTTCCTTACTAATCTTATGAAAATGCCCTCCGCGGACGCTACCTTTCGCAGATACTAAAACATTTACCTGTTCCCATCCTTGATGAACCAGTTGAACTAACAAGCCTGTCTCATTTTCAAACTTAAAGTCCGGAGTTAAATACTTAATTAACATACAATGCCTCCTATATTATCGCAAAATAAACACTATAATTATATCATACCATACAATATATTGTCATTATCATTTTAATATCTTAATAATATATAGTTTATCTTATTTCAAAGTTTTTTCTAAAGATACATAATTTTGTTCTACAGATTTTATAATATTTTTTTTACAAAACAATGTCACAATTTCTAAAAGAAATTTATTTTTTATTTCTTTAGTTTCTTTTAGATATGAACGGATCCAATGATCCGGCACATTTCCATAATAATGTTTTAAAATACATATCGCTTCCTCTAAATGCCGTTTGGAATTTGTAGATGTTTTAGTATCAGAATAGATCCGGGTATTACCAATAAAATTCTCAAAATATCCAACATTACTCATCTTCGTCATCCTGATCCAGAGTTCATAATCCAAACACATATGTAATTCTGTATTTATACCGCCTGATTCTCTCCATTTTTCCGTCGAGAAAATGACGCTAGGTTGACTAAAGTAACACTCATTTCCTAAATTTCTATAAGAAAAATGCTTTGTTGGATACTCTCCAATCTTGCAACCCGTTTCGTCAATGAAATACGATTTTCCATAACACACATCCAAATTATTGTGTACTGCAAATACCAGAGCATCTCTAAGCGCATAAATCGAATTATATTCATCATCGGAATTCAGCCATGTCAAATAATTACAATGTAGTAAGTGTGACATTCCTTTATTGATCGCATCTCCCTGTCCACCATCTTTTTCAGATGTCCAATATAAAAATTCATTTTCATATTTTTTTATAATACAAACAGAATCATCTGATGAACCACCATCCATTACCACTATATCAGCACTTATATATTTTACGTTTTCCAACACACTCTTTATAGCTCTTTCAAGATATCGCCCTTGATTATAACTTGGTATAACTATTCCTAATCTAACATCATTAAAGTTCATTAAAGAATCTCCAATCCACTCCCATATAATCACATAACTATTGTGATATTCTACCATATTTTATACAGTTATTCAAATTTCACAAACATTATGGATATCACAAACTTAGAGTTGTGACACCGACAGTTATACAAAAACGGTTGAGTCCTATAGAATGTTAATTACCACAAAATACACTTTTCTTTATTCTATCCTTATAAAGTTTTCTTTTTTTACAAATACCACATTCAGATAAAATACTTTCTACAGCCTGATAAATGGTCAGCGACGGATTTTCTTTATAATATTTATACCCTTTATATATTTCGTATTTTTTATGATCATTCTTATTTTGTTGCATGAGTGCATCTGCCTTATCTATTGCACCTTTCACATCTGATAAAGATAGTTTTTTTAAGCATCTTTTAAAATTATCCTCATGCTTATACTGATCAAGATTTTCAAACTTTTCATTAAATATTTGATTGATATGTGATAAATACTGTGATCTATGATTCAATGGCCCCGTACAATTCTTCTTATGTAATATAATCAACAATTCAAATGTAAAATTGCTATATCCAAGCTTATATGATATATTTTTTTGTTTTTTCGAATCTTTCAATTCTGATAATATTTTTTTGAATTTCTCAACATGAACAGCATCTTCACTTTCAATATCACATATATGAACAACATTTGGCGTTGATTTTGGATTTGCACCTTTGGCAAATTTTAAAGGACTTTGTTGCACCTTTGAATCTATTGAAACATTAAACTTTCTATCCGGACATAAATTAATAATATCCTGTAACCAGTCAAAATACCATTTTTCTGTTTCACCTTCTACAGTAAATGTATACTTTAGTGTCTCGAGTCGTTTATCCATATCAGCACTCCTCTTTATTTGAAATTATCTTTTCCAAAAGATCAGAAAAATCTATATCTTTTATGGCTCCATATCTATTTACAAAATAATTATTCATATAATCCTCACCCTTTCGCACTCCATCTGCTGTTTTAAAATCAGATAATGCATAATGGCTGCTGTTCCCTGTCATATCGTCTCTCTCAACAAACTTTATCTCATCTCTTCTAAATAAAGATGCATTTAGGAAAATTGGATTATGTGTGTTAAAGATCAACTGGGCATGATTTATATTAATATCATCATTATGAAAAATGTTTATCAGATTCATAAGTGCCATAGGATGAATAGATGCATCAAATTCATCCATTATGAGCGTTCCACCATTTAACATGACATTAATAACGAGCGGAAATTCATTTATAAACCGAATAGTTCCATAGGATTCAAAAGCCTCAGCTGCTATCGCTACATTTTTGTTTTTAAAAATGGAGCATAGCACAACTTCATCTTCTTTATTTGTAGGTTTATACCCCAATGTGTTGGAAGTCACTCCAAACATTCTTGCTGCCTCTGTCAAAGTCTTTTCTACATAAATAGTATCTTCTTTTGGATCAGCGAAATTTCTCATAGTACGAATAGCATCAGAACGATAAATTACAACAAATTTATTTTCAAACCATTCTGAAATAATTTCAAACAGTCTTCCCGTATAAATAGATTTAAATCCATTATTGAGAAATAACTCCGTTGGATTCAGACTGCTTTCAGCGATATCTTTCAGTTTAGAGGTATTGTTCTTAATACCTTTGTTTAAATATGGCTTTATAAGACTTGGTATGTTAATGGATAACCGATCATTCCTCACATAAATTTCTTTTCCATTTATAACTAATTTTTCTTCTATAATCTTTCTCGGAAAATCTTTATCCATAAATTCTCCCAATTCAATTTCCAGACTATATTCTATCAGGAAAGAAGCTTCAATAAATTTAACAGAAAATACAGTTGGGACATTGGTACCGCCATTACAATTGGGAATCAATTCCAGAGAGGAAGATGCTGCATTGGGCGAAAAAAACATATCCGAGTTGCGGATATTTCCTCTTTGAACAATAGCTTTCATTGTGTCCATAGCTCCGATAATATTTGTTTTACCTGATGCATTAGGTCCATATATTACCGCAGAACTTAATCCTTTATATAACTTGCTTCCTATTTTTTCTGTCTGAATGCTATAGTCAAGTCCTTTTTGTTTCGGTGCCGGCATCATTGAAAAAATCATTTCATCCGCAAATGATTTATAATTTTTTGTTTTAAATTCCAAAAGCATTAAACCACCTCCATTTTGCAGATTTTCTGCAATTATACCAATATTTTATATGGTTTGTTTTAATCAGTCAACAAAAACATGCTCATATTGCAAGTTTCTCGCAACATGAGCATGTTTTACTGCTTATCATTATAATATGTAATTTAAATCTAGAATATTCCATTCTAAATTAATTTTTAATCATTTCCCTATAATCCATACTGCGCCATAAGCTTTTTAAACTCAGGCGATGCCGCAAACTGGTTCAATACAGTATCTCTGCTCATACCATACACTCTCATCTGGAACAGCCAGTAATTTAATCCATCCTGATCATATTCTCTGTCTAAGAATGTCCGGTACAATACTTTTACATAATCACTGTCTCCCAGATTTTTCTGCTTAAACTCCTTCGAATGGAAAAACTGTGTTGTTGCAATCTGTGCAGCCGTATATTGCTTGCCCACCAGTCCGTTACACCAATAATT
>Ga0129311_1001046_pt1 | contig 21002 bp, 18 predicted proteins | sample Go1ome_FD_94435 | JGI IMG/M metagenome (GOLD analysis project Ga0129311, IMG submission 94435) | Western lowland gorrila individual fecal microbial communities from Wisconsin, USA - Go1022B metagenome | ecosystem: Host-associated > Mammals > Digestive system > Large intestine > Fecal | place... | reverse complement strand
CCCGAATCCCGCTCAAATCGTTCATCTGTCTCTCCGTGTGCCTCCCCGGGCGCGAAACCGCCCGAATCCCGCCTTGGTTGTCCCACATGTGACTCCGCAAGCGACAATCCGCCCGAATCCCGCCCTCATCGTTCACTGGCAAAACTCGATACCGGTGGATAGGAATTCTTGTACGAATGAGGAAGGAATTCTTATTTCGTGAGCTCACCGGATATTTTTTGAACGACTCTTTGATTTGATGCTTAAAAACATAAGTTATTGATAATTAATGATGCAAAATATTATTTTATCATAAAAAACAGAAATATATGTTTTTGATAGTAAATATTTCTGTTTCTTATTATCCGATATGAAAAATTGTCGTATTTTGGCGAAAAATGTAAAAACATGACTAAACGTAAACGACTAAAACTTTGGAAGGAGTATCGCACATGGCCGAAATGGTATTATCATGTGGTGCTGGACTCGATCGAAACAGGACAACTCTTTAATGACGAGAGTGAGTACGTGGACGGAATGAACACTGTTGCGATAGCTCAGTATATTCATAATGTCTCCATTGTGGTGTTTAATTTTATGATCAATCACGGTCATTTCCTTGTTTTGGCGACCGGAAACGACATTGTTAATTGTATGTCTTTCATATTCAGGAGAATAAATGCACGGCTGATTGCAAACGGCCACAGCCCCCTCCCGGAAAACTACGGCTTCAAACTCATTCGCGTGAAAGATAAAAAGCAACTTGAAGACACTATAGTGTACATTGCCAGAAATCCTTTAAAGGCATGTCCGAACATCGCTGCCCCGGGTTATCTATGGGGTTCTTGCAATTTGATATTCAGTGACATAAATAGACTTTTTGAAAAAGTACAAATAAAGGATCTTTCAGATAAGTTTTGCCGGAATACTTTTAGGACGAGGGTGAAACTGCCTGAAAATTACTACTTTAACAAAACCGTGGGTATGATACTTCCTGAGTCCTATGTGATGAACGGTAAGGCAGAGGAAGTGCTGAAGTCTTCATGGAACTATAGCAATCGTGTGGTCAGGGACTTTGATGCATATTTCAATCTCGCGGAAGGCATCGGCGAATTGGTGGTTTTGTCGGATGAAGAGGTTAACCTTATCATTCAACGAATGTTAAGAAATGAATATAAGGTCAGATTCCTCTCGGATTTAAGCGTGGATGAGAGGTGCCGCATTGCGATTGTCCTAAGGAAGAAATATAAACTCGACCTAAAGCGGATCTCAAGAAAGTTGCACATAGAGTTGAATATTCTTAAAAAGTTGTTCGAGTAGCAGCTGTTCTTTATTCGCATCTGAAATAACGGAGAAAACTTATGCCCCCCTCTGCAACGAGGTCACCATAGGAGTCTATAATTCTTCGACGGATTCACAAGCATCTCAGATCCTTTTTCTAGTACCCATTCCATTATGCTTTGTTTTTCGCTTTATAGCTTGCAGAGTATCACTTGGGAATCTTCGGGCGAGAATAGCGTGGAAAGTCGCTTTGTGGGTATCAAGCGGGAGTCTTCGGGCGGGAATTGCGTGGAAACTCGCTCGCGTGGTATCAAGCGGGAGTCTTCGGGCGAGAATAGCGTGAAAAGTCGCTTTGTGTCAAGCGGGAGTCTTCGGGCGAGAATTGCGTGGAAAGTCGCTCGCGTGGTATCAAGCGGGAATCTTCAGGCGAGATTTGCGTGGAAACTCGCTTTATGGGTATCAAGCGGGAGTCTTCGGGCGAGAATAGCGTGGAAACTCGCTCGCGTGGTATCAAGCGGGAGGCTTCGGATGAGAATAGCGTGAAAACTCGCTCGCGTGGTATCGGGCGGGACCCTGCGGGCGTGATTCGGCCAAGAAGTCGTTCGTGGGGTGTGGATTAAATTTAGGAAGGAATGATGGTGGAATTTAGAACGTGATGTTGGATGGAATCGGAGACGTGATGGAAGTTGGAATTGGGAACGTAATGGAGGAAAAGGTTAAGGACGTAGTAGAAGGTGAGGATAGGGATGCGGTTGAGGAAAGGATGGATGGTGAAGATGGATGGTGAAGATGGATGGTGAAGATGGATGGAGAAGATGGATGGAGGAGATGGATGGAGGAGATGGATGGAGGAAAGGGATGGAGAAGATGGATGGAGGAGATGGATGGAGGAGATGGATGGATGAAGAAGAGGAATGGATGAAGGAGAGGATGGATTGAGGCGGGAGAGGTGTCTTATTCAACGGGTTGATAATAAGTAAGTTGAGTAGCAGGGGTGCTACCGCTTAGGATTCGGATCAGGTCGCGGAGGATTAGGTCGGGGCGGACCACGCCGCTTTCCCAGAAGTCGTTGCCGCCTTTGGCGTTTTGGCGGGAATTGTCGTTCCAGATGACTTGGGGCGATGCTTGACCATCAGCATGGGTGGATTCATCTCCGGACGCGGATCCTCCCACGGACGCGGAATCTCCTGCGGAGACAAATCCATCCACTGAAGCGGAACTACCCACTGAATCGGAACTGCCTGCTGAAGCGGAACCTTCCACGGAAGCGGAACCTTCTCTGGAAGTGGATCCTCCCACGGACGCGGAACCTCGTGCGGAGACAAATCCATCCACTGAAGCGGAACTTCCCACTGAAGCGGAACTACCCACTGAAGCGGAACCACTTGCGGAGCCGAAACCATTCGCGGCGGCGTTTTTCTGAATATTCATTAGAAAGTCACCGAAGAGGGGGTTGACGGACAGGAGCTGGTCTAGTGTGCGGCACCATCCGACGTTCAGCCAAAGGGAGGCTTCCTTGGATAATGAATATGCCCGCTCGACGGAGATTTGTCCGGAGATGGAAGTGCCTGGCTCTGAGCCGAGAATCTCTCCACCGGCGTCTCGCACCAGGTGAGAGAGGTAATTCTCCTGGCCGGGAATGAACCACTGATCCTTGTAGGGGATGTTGACCAGAATCTTTCTCGCACATATTCTTTGCTCGGCATCAGCGCTTTGTGGACCCTCGCCCGGAACGGTCATCAGGGCTCTGACGGAGTCCCTCAGGGCTTGGTAATTCTTCGAGACCACGGCCAGAACCGAGTCCGCCGCGGACATGTTTCCTGTCAGCGCTCCGAAAAGGCGGACATAGGAGGCGCGGGCGAGGGGGTGGCTTTCCAGATGCTCGTTGACGGTGAAGGTGCTGATCCCCAGGGATTCCAGCTTGGTGAGGAACTGTGATTTGACGGGTGACACTGAATATGTAAGGACTAGTTCCGGCTTCAAGGCCATGATCTTCTCATAGTCGGGGCTTGCGTCGTAGCCGATGTCAAGGATTCTGCCCTCGCCGATTCTTGCCCTCACGGTGGAGTCGTAGACATATTCAGCGCCCGAGACTCCGACAATGGCATTTTCGCCGCCGATGGCGCGGAGGAAGCCGATGTGCGAGGTGCTCATCACGATCAGTCTGCTCAGCGGGCGGCTGATGATCAGCGTGTCGCGGGAACCGTCAAAAGGGGAGAGTGAGATCAGTGAATATCCTCCCTCCGGTAGCGGCCGAACTGCCAGAAACAGCGGCTCGCACTCGTCCGCAGCCGTTGCCACGGCGTTTTTTCTCGCGCATCCGCAGATGCTGACGAGAAGGATCGTGGCCGACAGAATATATTCATAAGTCTTCATCGCTCGCAAATATAATTGTTTTTTGCTATCTTCGAAGATTAATTGTCCGGGAATAGGCAGGAACTGCCTTGCGCTGCGTTTCTGGAATCATTCCCCGCCTTTTGTTATGGCGGATAAGAGAAGATGGCAAGGCTTGTGATTGAGGGAAAATATTCATTTATTATGGGAAAATATAATTTTGATGAACTGACCCACAGGCGCGGAACCAACTGCGTGAAGTGGGATGCCGAGAGTCCGGTCGGGCCGATTGATGAGGATGTCATCCCTATGTGGGTGGCAGACATGGACTTCAAGGTTGCGCCGGAGATTGTGGAGGCGCTTAGGAACAGGGTCGATCAGGGGATTTTCGGCTACACGCATGTGCCGGATTCCTACTATGAGGCTGCCATCGACTGGTGGGAGCGTCGCAGGGGCTGGCACACGGAGAAGGAATGGTACAGCTACATCCCTGGCGTGGTACCTGCCATGTCTGTGGTGGTCAAGGCCTTGACGCAGTACGAGATCGTCGGAGGCGAGGTTGTCGAGAAGCCGGATCATGGCCGCGGGCCTCACGGCGAACTGCCGAAGATGATCATCCAGAGTCCCGCCTACAACTGTTTCTTCTCCACTGCGAAGAACACTCTCTGCGAACTGTCCATCAATAAGCTCATCTACGACACTGAAGGCGATCAGGCCACCTGGTACATTGATTTCGAGGATCTTGAGAGGCGCGCCGCCGACCCTATGGCCAAGGTGCTGCTCTTCTGCAACCCTCACAATCCGTGCGGCCGCGTCTGGCCGAGGGAGGATCTGGAGCGGGTGGCCGACATCTGCCGCCGCAACGGCGTGATCGTCATCAGCGACGAGATTCATTGCGAGCTGGAAATGCCTGGCTATCATTTCACTCCGATGGCATCGCTCTCGCAGGCATCGCAGGACAACACCGTCACGATGAACTCGCCGAGCAAGTCTTTCAACATCGCCGGCCTCGGAATCTCCAACATCATCACCAACAACCCTGACTGGAAGAAACTAATCGACCGGGTCATCAACATCAACGAACTCTGTGATGTCAATCCTTTCGGCGTTCTCGCCCTTCAGGCGGCCTACAACGCGGGCGAGCCGTGGCTCAAGGAGCTGAATGAATATATCTACGCGAATTATCGCGCGATGGTCTCGTTCTTCGAGGAGCGTCTGCCGGAGTTCCCGGTCACCAAACTTGAGGGCACCTACCTTGTTTGGGTGGATGTGAGAGCTTTGAATATGTGCGCCAACGACATCGAGAACAGTCTGTTGCAGACCGAGAAGGTCTGGATCAACTCCGGCGTGATGTACGGTCGCGACGGCTTCATGCGAATAAATCTGGCCTGCCCGCGCGCCCGTCTTCAGCAAGGCCTAGACCGCATCGCAACCGGCTTTCACCGCCTGATGAAATAAATGGTCGCTGAGCTTGTCGAAGCGATAAATATCAATTTGCCGTCGAAAAATAACCGCTGAAGTCAGCCACCGAAAAAAGGCAAAAGTCAAATTTTGCACGTTACCAAAATTTGACTTTTGATTTTTCGGCGGCTTGCGTGTTTATGTTAGTTTATGCATAACTATATCATATTGCTATGCGATGACATACTTTATTTTGCTTTGTATTGCTTTATTTAGCCATCCAGGTTTAGTGAAGTGTCACCACAAACCTTAGCCACCCGCGGCTATAAGCGGGAGGGACCCAGCCGTAGGCTGGGAGGGACGGAGCGCGAAGCGCGGAGGGTTTCTGGTGACACTTCACTGAACCCTGTTCATCACGAAATGTCGTTTAGAATATTATCTGAAAATCAAGGACTTTGTCTTGACCGAAAGTACCGGTGATGTTGGTGATGGCATTGTTGCGGGTCGTGAGCGGGGTCCGGGCGGACAACTCTACGGCGATGAGGTCGCCGGTGCGGATGTAGAGTAGCTTTGTGGCTTCCACGAGAGCGTCCTCGATCATATTCAAGGATGGGCGGTCGAAAGTGAAAGACTCTTGTTTGTTCCGGAATAGACGGAACTTACCATCATCCTCCAATCTTTGCGGTGGGAACATTGGTGACGGTAGGAATGACGTGTGATCCAGACAGATGGCCTGGGCGTAACCTTCTGGGGTGCCGTCAAGCATATTTTCCGGGTAGAGGAGGACTCCGAAACCAACTGAGTCGTAGTATCTTGACGCGAATTTCCTGCCGACGCTCCGACCCGGCTTCAGGATGCGGGCGAAAAGTACCGGCGAATATGTCAGCTCGTCCACGAACTCAGGAGGGTAGAAATCCTCATTGTCCTTCTCCCATGTCGTGTCCGGCCGCACGACGATCCTGCCGGTCGATGTCTTTACGATTATATTCATGAATCAATCTTGCGCGCTTGGTTGTCGGCGAGAAGGGGCGGGTCATTGTCGGTGCTTGCGACAAGCGCCCGGACACCCTAGAAAAGCCTGCCGCCTCCGAATTTGTCCTTAAGGCCGGCGATTGCGCTGTCAAACGCCTCACCCTCAAGAGGTTTGCTCATCTCGGCTTCACGAGCCTTGGCCGCCTCTCTCTTCTCCTTTTCGAACTGCTCCTTCAGGCGGGCGAACTGCCGCTTCGTGTCCATCGTGAACTCACCGTTGTCGATCCAGGCGAAGTAGGCCGGCTCGGTCTCGTACACCTCCCTGGCCGTCCTGCCCTTGTGCTTCCCGAAACTGATCGTAGGCTCGTCGTTCTTACCGAGGACCAGCCTTCCCGCGTAGTCCACGGTGCGGGGCCTTCCGGCCACTCCCGAGAGGAATTCCACATCGTTCTTCAGCGTCACCTCATGGTACTTCGTCGGCGACTGGTACATGTCCAGCTGGCCTTTCAGCACCTCGTAGGTCGCCATCGTGTCAGCTTCCGCCGAGTGTGCGTTCTCGAAGTCCTCGCCGCCGCAGTAGAACCGGTAGGCGGCCTTGAGGTTGCGTGGCTCCATGTAGTGGTAGATTGTCTGCACGTCGATCATCTGCTTGGAGTGAAGGTCGATGTCCGTCGCCTCCAGTGTAGCCTGGGCCTTCGCCTTGTTCTCCGGAGTGTTCTTCGGATCCTCGATCCTGCGTTTACAATACGCCCTCACCCTCTCGATCTCCTCGGCCAGCATCGGCAGGTCGAACTTCGTGGAGTTGTAGCCGGCCAGGTCGCTGTCCTTCAGCCATTCCACAACCTCGGAAGCGATCTCGATGAACTTCTTCTCACCGGCCACATCCTCGTCCTTGATGCCGTTCACCTGGCTGGCGCCCGGATCGATGGGGTGCTGCCTGCGGAGGGTGTAGTCCCACGGGCACACACGCCACGTCTTGACCTCGTGGTGGTGGTCAGGGAACACCTTGACGAAGCTGAGTTCCACGATGCAGTCATTCACGATGCTTAGCCCCGTGCTCTCGATGTCGAAGAAAAGCAGAGGCCTCTCAAGAGAAAGTTCCATAGCCTGTCAATTACGTGGATTAGACCATGATAGGCATCAGGATTCCGCAGATCTTGCCGCTTTCCTCCTCGTCCTCGGAAGGAATGATGAGGGCGGCCCTGCGCGCGTCGGCGAACTTCATCACCACAGTCTCGCAGCTCATGTTCGCGAGGATCTCGGTGAGGAATGTGGACTTGAACCCGATGGAAAGCTCGTCACCGTTGTAGTCGCAGCTGATCTTCTCGTAGGCGGCGATGGCGAAACCGAGATCCTGCGCCGTGATCTCCATCTGTCCCGGCTTGAGGTCGAGCTTGATGTGGTTCGAGGCCTTGTTGGCGCAGACGGCCACACGCCTTACGGTGTTCAGGAACAGGGCTCTGTCGATCTTCAGCACGCTGGAGTTGTTCTGAGGGATCACGTCACGGTACTTAGGGTACTTGCCCACGATCAGCCTGCACACCATAGTGGTTCTTCCGAATGTGAACAGCACCGTGCTGGAGTCGAATGCGATCTCAACAGTCCCGTCATCCTTGCCGAGAATGGATTTCAGCACGGCTGCCGGCTTCTTGTGAAGGATGAAGGAACACTTTTCAGGAGTCTTGACCTCCTTCGCGGTGTAGCAGATCAGCTTGTGCGAGTCAGAGGCCACCATGGTGGTGGACTCGGGGCCGAAGTCAAAGAATATACCGTTCATCGCAGGCCTGATCTCATCGTCTGCCGTGGCGTAGATCGTGCTGTTGATGCCTTCGATGAGGCTCTCGGCCGGGAACTCGATCTTCTCGGCGTCGTCGCCCGTCCCCTTGATCTCAGGGTAGTCCTCGGCAGGGAAGAAAGGAAGCACGGAGTTACCGCTCGTCCACTTGCACTCGATGGAGCTGTCGCTGGCCGTGCTGATGGCGACCGGCTGGTCAGGGAGTTCCTTGAGCAGATCGATCATGTGCCTTGCGGGAACGGCGATCTTGCCTTCCTCCTGTGTTGTATCGACTTCAATCTCTGTTCTGAGCGTGAGTTCCGAGTCCGATGCGGTCACCTCAAGGATGTTGCCTTTGAGGTCAAAGAGGAAATTTTCCAGAATCGGCAGCGCGGACTTGGCGGGGATTGCCTTGGAGATGTCCATCAATCCTTTCAGCAGCTCAGTGCTTGATACGTTGAATTTCATATTCGTAGAGTTTTTAAATTCTTTGTTGTGGCGGACTCCGTAAGGGAGGCCTCTGTAAAAGGCAAATATACGAATATTCCCTTAATATTCCTTAATATTATGGCATCATATTTGATTTTTTGCCTTGGGTTCCGGAAACGCCGTTCCGGAAGTCCTGAAAAAGGTGGCAGACCACCTTTAACGGGGTTAAAGGCAAGGGGTTGGATCCTTGCGGCGCTATTTGACAATAATAAGTTTTAATAATATGTCTGAAATGAAAAAAGGTTTAATTACAGTGGTGCTGTCAGTGTTGTTCAGCGTGCTGGCGGCTTACGGTGTCGTTAAGGCGGCCACCGTGGATGAGGGAGACAAAGTGGCAAGGACAGAGAACGGGACGGTCACAAGGACTGTCAATCTGGCACAGTCGGACTATCCTGACCTGACCTATGCGGCGGAGGCCGCCGTGGACGCTGTCGTCTATGTAGAGGTGACCGTGACGCAGAAGTATCAGATGGCCGATCCGTTCTTCCGCTTCTTCTTCGGGGACGGCGAGCCTCAGACAAGGGAGCAGCAGGGAAGCGGCTCTGGTGTGATCATCCGTCCGGACGGCTACATCGTGACCAACAACCACGTTGTCGCGAACGCCACCAAGGTGCAGGTGACACTGAACAACAACAAGACCTACGAAGCTAAGGTGATCGGTACAGACCCGGCCACCGATGTCGCATTGATAAAGATTGACGCCCAGGGACTTCCGACCCTTCCGTTCGGTGATTCCGACCAGCTGAGGCTCGGAGAGTGGGTGCTGGCCGTGGGCAGTCCTCTGGGCTACCAGCTCAGATCTACCATCACCGCCGGCATCGTCAGTGCCAAGGGACGCTCCATGGCGCATGATCCGAGGGAGAACAACAACGGCATCCAGATCGAGTCCTTCATCCAGACCGACGCGGCTGTGAATCCGGGCAACTCCGGTGGCGCCCTTGTCAACAAGACAGGCGAGCTGGTCGGCATCAACACCGCGATCGTCTCACAGACAGGAGCTTATTCGGGCTATTCCTTCGCGGTTCCGGTGAACATCGTGAAGAAGATCGTCGATGACCTTATTGATTTCGGCTCCGTCAAGAGGGCTGTCCTCGGAATAGCGATGTCGGATCTCAACGAGGGTCTCGCCAAGGTGCTGAAATACGACTCTGTTGACGATATGTTGAAAAAAATGAAACTTTCTTCTCCGGAAGGCGTATATATCAGAGAGGTTGCGAAAGGCAGCTCCGCCCACAAGGCCGGCCTTAAGGAAGGTGATGTGATCATCGCCATCGACGGGAAGCCAGTCAGGAACGGTTCCGCCGTGCAGGTGAAGGTCAATTCCTTCCATCCTGGCGACAAGGCCAAGGTGACGGTTGTCCGTGACGGGAATGAGAAGGATTTCGAAGTCACGCTGATGGGCAGCAGCACCGAGAACGGTACCGAGGTCGGAGACGGCGAGATCGCGTTCTACGGAACGACCCTTAAGGAGGCTTCCAAGGAGGCTCTTGAGAGGTTCGGCCTGAAGAAAGGTGTTGAGGTGACTTCCGTGGGGACCGGCAAGATGCTTGAGGCCGGCGCTTCCGAGGGAATGATCATCACCTATGTCAACGATCAGCCTGTAGGCACACCTCAGGATGTTTTGAACATCGCCAAATCCGCCAAGAGGGCGGTCTACGTCGAGGGCGTGACAGCCAACGGTAGAAAGGCCTTCTTCGGATTCAGCAAGGAATAGAAAGCTGAGATTCTGATTTTCCCTGGCGGAAAGGAATCACAGCCTTCCGTCAGGGAATATTGTGTATTACAAGTAGATATGAGGCAATTAAAGATTACGAAGTCAATCACCAACCGCGAGAGCGCCTCGCTGGACAAGTACCTTCAGGAGATAGGCCGCGAGGAGTTGGTGTCACCGGAGGAGGAGGTCGAGCTTTCCCAAAGGATCCGCAAGGGCGACCAGAAAGCTCTTGAAAAGCTCACGAGAGCCAATCTCAGATTCGTTGTTTCTGTAGCGAAACAGTACCAGAACCAAGGTCTTAGCCTTCCGGATTTGATCAATGAGGGCAATCTCGGCCTGATCAAGGCTGCCGAGAAGTTCGACGAGACGAGAGGATTCAAGTTCATTTCATACGCTGTGTGGTGGATCCGCCAGTCAATCCTTCAGGCTCTTGCCGAGCAGTCCAGGATTGTCAGGCTTCCGCTCAACCAGGTCGGTTCCCTGAACAAGATCAACAAGGCTCTTTCACAGTTCGAGCAAAAGAACGAGAGAAGCCCTTCCAATGAGGAACTCTCCGAGATGATAGACATCCCGCAGGACAAGATCTCCGACACCCTCAGGGTGTCCGGAAGACACGTGTCCGTGGACGCTCCGTTCGTCGAGGGCGAGGACAACAGCCTTCTGGATGTGATTCCTAACGACGACTCGCCGATGGCCGACAGAGGCCTTGTGAACGAGTCCCTCAGCACCGAGATCGAAAGGTCTCTCCAGATCCTGACGACCCGTGAGCGCGAGATCATCAAGTCGTTCTTCGGCATCGGCTGCCAGGAGATGACCCTTGAGGAGATCGGCGAGAGGCTTGACCTCACAAGGGAGCGAGTCCGCCAGATCAAGGAAAAGGCGATCCGCAAGCTCAAGAAACCATCCGCAAGCAAACTTCTTAAAACCTATCTCGGCTAATGACCCCGGAACTTTTTATCGCCTCGAAGGCTTCAGAAGCCATCAAGGCACTCTATAACGCCGACATCGAACCGTCGGCGCTTCAGGTCTCCGTGACCAGAAAGGAATTCACGGGAGACTTCACACTCGTCGTCTTCCCGCTGCTGCGCCTGTCGCACTCCACCCCGGAGAACACGGGCAACGCCATCGGAGAATGGCTGAAGGCGAACGTGCCGGAAATCTCTGAATATAACTGCGTCAAAGGTTTCCTCAACCTGTTGTTCTCCAACCTGTTCTGGAACGAACTCTTCGGAGAGATCGTGGCCGACAAGGACTTCGGTGACCTGCCGAAGACCGGAAAGAACATCATGGTCGAGTTCTCGTCGCCGAACACCAACAAGCCTCTTCACCTGGGACACATCAGGAACAACCTTCTGGGTGACTCGGTGTCAAGGCTTCTGAAGGCCAGCGGCAACAACGTGATCAAGACTACTCTTGTCAACGACAGGGGAGTCCACATCTGCAAGTCCATGCTTGCATGGCTGAAGGTCGGCAACGGCGCGACTCCGGAGTCCACGGGGATTAAGGGCGACCATCTTGTCGGGGACATGTATGTGGCTTTCAACAACATCTACAAGAAAGAGGTGGATGATCTGGTGGCTGGGGGAATGGACGAGGAGACCGCCAAGAAGGAAGCCCCTTGCCTCAAGGAAGCCCATGAGATGCTCCAAAAATGGGAGGCCGGCGACAAGGAGGTCCGCGACCTTTGGGCCAGGATGAACGGCTGGGTGCTCAAGGGCTTCGACGAGTCCTACAAGGCTCTCGGAATCACATTCGACAAGGTTTACTATGAGTCCCAGACCTACCTTCTCGGCAAAGAGTTGGTACAGAAGGGTTTGAATATGGGAGTGTTCGTCAAGGATCCGGACGGTTCCGTGTGGTGCGACCTCACGGCTGACGGTCTGGACAGGAAGCTTCTCATCCGTTCCGACGGCACCTCCGTCTACATCACGCAGGATCTCGGCACAGCCGAAAGGCGTTTCGCGGAGTACCATCTCGACTCCCACGTCTACGTTGTGGGCAACGAGCAGAACTATCATTTCCAGGTACTTAAGCTCATCCTTAAGAAGCTTGGATTCGAATGGTCCGACAACATATTCCATCTTTCCTATGGTATGGTCGAGCTGCCGGAAGGCAAGATGAAGTCCCGTGAGGGGACGGTCGTGGATGCCGACGACCTCCTTCAGAAGATGTACGAGGAGGCGAGGGCGACTTCCGACGAGTCCGGAAAGCTGGCCGACATGAGCGAGGAAGACAAGGCGAAACTCTATCACATGATAGGTCTTGGTGCCCTTAAGTACTTCATCATCAAGGTGGATCCGAAGAAGACGATGCTCTTCAACCCGAAAGAGTCCATCGACTTCAACGGCAACACCGGCCCGTTCATCCAGTACACCCACGCCCGCATCCGCTCCATCCTGCGCAAGGCCGCGGAGAAAGGCATTGAATATTCCGCCTCTCCTCTGCCGAAGGTTGAGCTCAGCGCCAAGGAGATCCGTTTGATAAAGCTGCTGAACACATTTCCGGCTAAGATCGCCGAAGGCGCGCAGGCATATTCACCGGCCGTCATCGCCAACTATGCCTACGACCTCGCCAAGGAGTTCAACCAGTACTACCACGACACGCCGATCCTCAAGGAGGAGAACGAGGATGTGCTCAAGATGCGTCTGGTGCTGATCGACACGCTTTCCGCTGTACTTCGCAAGGCGATGGGCATCCTCGGAATCGAGCTGCCGGAGAGAATGTAGGTTTTTTCTGATGTCCGAGACGGATTATATGTTCCCGACCTCCAAAAAGGAGGTTGAAGCCTTAGGGTGGGACTACATCGACATCATCCTGTTCACGGGTGACGCCTTTGTGGACCACCCTTCTTTCGGCACGGCCTGCATAGCCCGCTGGCTTCAGCATTTCGGCTACCGGGTCGCTGTCGTGCCGCAACCCAACTGGAGGGATGACCTAAGGGATTTCAAGAAGTTAGGCGCTCCGAGGCTCTATTTCGGAGTGAACGCCGGTGCTATGGATTCGATGGTGAACCACTACACTGCCGGCAAACGTCTCCGTCACGACGACGCCTACACGCCGGAAGGCAAGGCAGGACAGAGGCCGGATTATGCGGTTAGCGTCTACACGAACATATTAAAGGATCTTTATCCTGATGTGCCTGTCATCATCGGCGGTGTCGAGGCTTCGCTGCGCCGTCTTACTCACTATGACTACTGGAAGGACGAGCTGCTGCCTTCCATCCTGCAATGGTGCAAGGCTGACTACCTTTGCTACGGGATGGGGGAGAAGCCGATGATCGAGCTGACAAGGGCCATAGAGGCGCAGAGGAATATTCATGAGATACATCGAATTCCGCAGATCGCGTTCCGTATGAGCGGGAGGTGGAAGGTCAAGGATCCGCTGGTGCTTCATTCCTTCGAGGAGTGCAAGAGGGACAGGACGGCGTTCGCCGAGAACTTTCATCTGATTGAGACTCACGCCAATATGATGCATCCGGCGACGATCATCGAGCCTGTCGGGAATGGTTATGTGCAGATCAATCCGCCATATTCACCGTCCACGACCGAGGAGATGGATTCGTTCTGGGACCTGCCTTTCACCAAGTTGCCGCATCCGCGCTACAAGGGGAAGAGGATCCCGGCCTATGACATGATCAAGGACTCCATCATCACGCACCGGGGGTGCTTCGGAGGGTGTAATTTCTGCACCATCGCCGCGCATCAGGGGAAGTTCATCCAGTCCCGTTCGCAGGAGTCCATAGTCGCTGAGGTTAAGAAATTGGCCAAGATGCCAGGCTTTGCGGGGAATATCTCCGATCTCGGGGCCCCTACGGCCAATATGTATATGATGCGTGGCAAGAACCCGGACCTTTGCGACAAATGCCGCAGGAAATCCTGTCTGTTTCCGGCTCCGTGTCCGAATATGAACCGCTCTCACAAACAGGTGCTTGAGTTGTACCGGAAGGTCGATGCCGTGCCGGGAATACGCCATTCCTACATTGGCAGCGGGATCCGTTACGATTTGTTCCTCGACGAGAAGGGTTTTGTGGACGAGACATCCAAGCCTTATCTGAAGACTTTGATTCTTGACCACACATCCGGGCGTATGAAAGTCGCTCCGGAACACACGGAGGACAAGGTTCTTCAGTACATCGCCAAGCCTTCGTTCAAACTGTTCGAGAGACTCCGCTATGAGTTTGACAAGATCTGCGCGCAGAATGGCCGCCGCACCGGCATCGTTCCGTACTTCATCTCCTCCCATCCGGGCTGCACGATGAAGGACATGGAGAATCTGTCGAGGAATCCCGCCCTGAAGGGAATATACATGGATCAGGTGCAGGATTTCACCCCTACTCCGATGACCACATCTTCTGTCATGTACTACACCGGAATCGATCCCCGAAACATGAGACCGGTGTTCGTAGAGCGCGATCCGGAGAAGAAGAAACGGCAGAAATCGTTTTTTTTCAGAAAATAGTAGCGTGTTTGCTTCTCAATTCGGAAAAATGTCTTAATATTGCACCCGAAAACGAGGGACTTTTGAAAAGATCCTTTTCCGTCACCTTGCTATGGCCAGAAATTCCCGAATTTCATATTCCGGAACGATGTGCCGCGGTTGTGTTAAGAATATAGTTTTATTTGGTTTTATAAATGAGTATGGCACCAGATCAGAAGAAAAGACACGTGGTAAGCTACGAGAATATGTCCGAGGCGCTTGCCGCTGCGTTCAATGAGAAATATCCAAAGGGGTTCAGTGACTATCTTCCTGACCTTGTGAAGTACCCGAAGCCTGACGGCACCACGTTCTATGCCGTGACCGTCGAGACTGATGACTCCATCAATCTCGTGAAGATCAAGGTGAAGACCGATGACGCCGAGGCTCTTGAGAGGTGGCTTGAGGGCGAGGAGGATGCCGAGAACGAGGATGTTGCCGGATCTTCCGCCGACGCCCCCGCCGACAGCACCCTTCCTGACGACAACATCTCCCAGTACGGAGGCGACGATGATTCCGCCGAGTAGTTTGGCGGACGGTGTTCCAGATAGTATAATGGCTTGACATCCTTTAGGTGTCAGGCCATTTCATTTGTATTGTCATTATCATTTTAGTTTTCACCCAGTCTTATGTCCGGCTCCGTTTTGTCCCGCGTGTCTGCTCCTTCCCGCTATCGGTCGTCTTCCCGCTATTGGTCGTCTTCCCGCTATCCGTCACCTTCCTGTTTTTCGTCACCTTCCCGTTATTGGTCGTCTTCCCGCTATCCATCAGCTTCCTGTTTTTCGACACCTTCCCGTTATTGGTCGTCTTCCCGCTATCCGTCAGCTTCCTGTTTTTCGTCACCTTCCCGCCATCGGTCGTCTTCCCGCTATCCGTCTGCTTTCCGTTTTTCGTCACCTTCCCGCTATCGGTCGTCTTCCCGCTATCCATCACCTTCCTGTTTTTCGTCACCTTCCCGCTATCGGTCGTTTTCCTGCTATCCATCAGCCTCCCGTTTTTCGTCATCATCCCGCTTTGGTACAGGAGAAGCCTCTTTGATGTACCAATCGCCTATGATTGCCATGTTGGTACATAAAAAGGCCTTTTGCGGTACCAGACTGATCAAGACCGTGGCCGTTTACATGCTCCTTCTCCTTATCGCGCTCGGGTGCTCCTCGACGAACGCTCCGGATTTGAAGGATGGGGATCTGCTCTTTGTCGTGAATGGGAATGGCAACAACATCACCGATGTGACCGTGGGTGTGGACGGACTTGGAATAGACCACGTCGCTGTCTATGCGGAAGGGAACGTAATCGAGGCGATCCCGGAATCCGGGGTTGTGGAAAGTCCGTTGGACAGTTTTCTGGTCAGGCTGTCAGAGAATGAGACTGTGCTTGTGGGAAGAGTCGATGGATTGGATGTCAGGGCGAGCGTGGACAATGCCAGAAGGCTCCTTGGACTTCCCTACGATGACATATTCATGCCTGGTGACAGCGCCGTATATTGCTCGGAGCTTGTGCAGATGTCGTTTGTTTTCAGCGGGCAGCGGGAAAGGGGTGCCGCTGACGGCACTGACGGCACTGATGGCACTGATGGCACTGACGGTACAGACTGCACTGACGGAGAGGATTCCGCCGCGGAGGCGGTCTTCGCCACGATTCAGATGTCGTTCCACGACAGTACCGGCAGGGTGACAGAGTTCTGGACAAAGTTCTATGCCGCGAGAGGGCTGACCGTCCCCGAAGGGGAGCCTGGCACCAATCCCGGCCAGCTCTCGCGTGATCCAAATGTCAGGATCCTCGGCCGTTTGGCTGACTGACGATTGCCCGGTCGAAGGGGGGGGCAGAAGCGCCTGAGTCCGTCGCGCGCGTCAGCGGCTTAGGTCGAAGGGTCTGTCGGAGCGCCTGAGTCCGTCGCGCGCGTCAGCGGCTTAGGTCGAAGGGTCTGTCGGAGCGTCTGAGTCCGTAGCGCGCATCAGCGGCTTAGGTCGAAGGGTTTTTCGAAGCTCCAGGCGGTGAGCTACAACAACTTGGCGAGGCTGTCATAGTACTGCTTGCTGACCGGAATATGTCCGACTCCCTCACGGGTGAACTCCGTGTAGATCACGCCCTCCCTGTCCCTGCTCAAAACCTTGATGTGCCTCGGATTCACGTAGTAGGATCTGTGGCAGCGCACGAACCCATGCCGCTGAGCGTCACCCTCAAGACTCTTCATCGAATTCCTCAGCTGGTACGCCTTGACCCTGTCGTTCTCGATGTAGTGGATCTTGATGTAGTTCGCGTCCGCGCTGACGTAAAGCACCGCCGACGGATCAATCGTCAGTTTCAGCCTCTTGTGCTCGTCGTAGAACTTTATCAGCGACTCCTCCGGCTTCTGTCCTGCCTCGGCCAGATCTGCGTTCTTGTTGGAGACGATCCTTAGCAGGATGCACAGCAGGTAAGGGTAGATCAGCGTCAGGCTGACAGTCTTGAAGCAGTAGGGGAGAGCCGTGAAGTAAGGCATCCCGCCGCTCTTACGGTAGAAAAGTGACGTGTAGAGCGCGAAGAAGAACGATGTCACCAACGTCTCTCCAAGGCACCACACCGCATAGTGCCACCATTTGAAAGGAATATACTTGTAGAGGAATGAGAAAACCAGCCGTGTCAGCGCCAGCGTCCCTACCATGATGCAGGTGAGCATCAGAAGGTGGAATGTCCACGACTTTCCGCCAACATTGTAGATCGCCGACATCGAGAACGGGTTGTAGACGAAACAGAACACGAAGTAGAACAGCGGCATCAGCACCGCGTACTTCACTTGGCTGCCATAGCCCTTGGAGACTCTTAAAGGTGTGTTCATAGCCATGATTATAGTCACCGGTCTCCGGAATCTGTCCCATAATCTGTTGGGACGAAAATCGCGGAACCTTAAATTCGTCCCTAAAATACAGCAATTTTTCCGCCAAAACAAGCTTTTGTTACATTTTTGGCACCAGCGACCACACTTCTTTCGTCACAGACGGCGAATGAGCTATTTTTGTGTCAGCTTTAGCAAGCGTTTAAAAAATACCAGATTGTTTTACGTTCACTTAATGATTTGGAACTATGAGACAGGTAGTAAACACTTTTGAATATTCAGTAGCCCCTGAGCACATTGACTTTCAGGGCCACGCCACCGTGCCGTCAATCTGCGGCAGCATCATCAACGCCATCGGTCAGAACATCCGCAAGGAAGGTTGCGGCATTGACGTGATGAGGGACGCGGGCCGCTCCTGGGTTCTTCTCCGTTCCGCGTTCGAGATTGACGAGCGCCCTATGCTTTATGACAATTACAATGTAAAGGTCTGGCCGGTCAAGGGCAGCGGCCTTACCTACAACAGGTGTGTCCGGATCACCGACTCCGAGGGCGAGGAGATTGGCCGAGGAACGACCGAGTGGTGCGTGATCGACATCGCCACCAGAAGACCGGTCTTTCCGGAACTCGGTTTGACCGACGTTGACCTCCCGGCTCCGTGCAAGAGTCCCAGACGGATCATCGACTTCCTGCCGGATTTCATCAAGCACAAGGAGATCGGCTACAGCGAGTGCGACTTCAATGGCCATATGAACAATACGCACTACATCGAGATGTTCTACAACCTATTGCCGGACAGCGTTTTGTCGAGCGGCATATTCACGAGGATCGACATCAATTTCCGTCGAGAGGTCCACCGTGGCGACGATGTCTCCTTCGGCATCCGCAAGGCCAGCGACGGCGAGTACCTCTTTATGGCAAAAACGGGAGACGCGACCCTCTGCCACGCCTCCCTGCAAGCTGTCTGAGAACCACCCTTGGTTGTCCTTTGGGTTGCTCCCTTGGGTTTATCCCCTGGTTGCTCCCTTGGGTTTATCCCCTGGTTGCTCCCTTGGGTTTATCCCCTGGTTGCTCCCTTTGGTTCATTCCTTGGTTGCTCCCTGTTGGCCGCCCTTTTAGTTGACCCTCTTAAGCGAGGCCGACCTGCCGAGTGACTTGATGTTCACGCCAAGGTCTTTCGGGGCCTTGTAGTTGATTGATGAGGCTCCGGAGGCATCCTCGATCGTGATCGAACGCTCAACGTTCACGTTGCAGATGCTCGCCCCGGAAGTCTCCAGCACGGCATTCTGGGCATTGAAGTTCAGCGCGTTGACCTTGCACGCCCCGGAAGCGTCCACCTCAAACCAGCCGGTTCTTCCCGTGAGCGTCACGTCGCAGGCTCCGGAAGCGTCCACGCCGACCTTTCCGAACTCGCCGTTGACCTTGGTCTTCGTGGCTCCGCTGGCATCGATCTCAAGCTTGTCGGCATTGATCTCGAACATCCCGTTGGACGCTCCGGCGAGATCTAGATCCGCTTCCCTGAAGTTGCCCGAAATCGAGCATGAGCAACCTCCGCTGATCTCAGCCTCCAGCTCTTCCGCATTGACTTTCAGCGAACTGATGCTGCTCGCCCCGCTCATCTCCAGCGAGAAGTCCCTGTGGCCGAGTTCGAATGTGTCCTCGCACGAAAGGCTTGTCGCCCCGGACATCTCCAACTTGCGTAGCTCCGGCATGGTGACCTCAGCCGTGCAGGTCCAGTCGCCAAGTTTCCTCTGAATCCTTGACGGAATGTTCTTGCTCCAACCGATTCTCAGGACACCCTCGCTGACATGGACATCAAGATACTCGGCAAGTTCCTCAGGCAGCGTCACCTTGACCTTGTAGAAGTCGGACTTGGCAAGCTTTACCTTCACGATCCCGCTCACATCCAGTCCGGTGAAGTCCCGGCAGTTGAACTTGCAGTCAACGTAGTCCGTCTTTGCCGAAGCCTCGGTTGTGCGGGCCGGCGACTCTGAAACGGGCTGTGCGGCAATCGCGGCAACCCCGGAAACCAACAGGAGCGCGGCGGCTCCAATAATCATAAACTTTTTCATAACTCTTTGATTTTGTTAATTTTATCCAATCCTCTAAGAAGTTCTCCATAATATTCCTTCATGATGGCCACCTTGGCAGCGTCGTCAAGCTCGTCCGGCAGCTGGTCAATCATTGCGACCTTCTCGCCGGCAATACTCCCGACCGTAGTCTCCCACCTCCCGTCCAGATCCCTGGAGAGTATCTCTTCGTAAAGAGCGGTAACTTTCTCTGAATATGTCAGATACACCTGCACGGGATCATCGGCCACGCCGGCGAACCAGTCAACCTCCCTTTCCGGACGGTTGATGAATATGACAGCGGCGACGGCGGCTGCGGCAGCAGTGGTGAGGACACTGAATATTCCCATCCGGGTCTTCCGCCTTTTACGCTCTTCCCGCCCGGAGGATTCCGCCCTGGAAAGCAAGGCGTCCAGCTTGGCCTCGAACCGCCCCTCGTGTCCTTCCGGAAGTTCCGCGGTGCCAAACGCCGAGGCGTTTCTTTTAATATATTCATTAATGTCCGTCATTGTCTTACCCTCCTTAATTTTTCAACCAATTTAGCCTTCCCTCTTGAAAACTGCGTCCGTAGCGTCCCTTCGCGTTCTCCCGTCAGCCCGGAAATCTCCTCATAGTCAAGCCCTTCCACAAGAACCAGATTGAGAATCAGTCGGTAGGACTCAGGCAGGGAGTCGATTGCCCCGCGCACCTCCTCCAAGCTGACTTCCGGCACTTCGGCGGACTCGCCGTCGTCATATTCACAGACCTCGCCCGCATATTCATCAAGAAATAGCTTCTCGCGCTTTTTCTTTCTGACCGCGTCGATTGACATCCTGATGCAGGTTCTGCCGAGCCACGCCGCCACCTTCGCCGGCTCTTTGGGAACGACATCCGACGAGATGAACCGGAGGATAGTGTCCTGCATGATCTCCTCGGCCTCCCCGCTGTCGCGGACAATCCTCAGGCTGATGTTGTACAGCCGTTTTGCGTGCGCCTTGTAGAACTGTATGGACTCTTCTCTAGTCATCTTTCTATTGCTTTCTCTTGTAATCTTTCTCTTGTCTTCTTTTTCTTGTCGTTCCACAATATAAACGAATATTTCCGTTGATTGTTACAGGAAACTCATAATATTTTGAAAAAGTTGAAGCGCCCCTGCCGAAGCTACCCTGCCGAAGCGCCCCTGCCGAAGCCCCCTGTTGATGTACCCCTGCCGATGTACCCCTGCCGATGTGCCCCTGCCGATGTGCCCCTGCCGATGTGCGCCCCTGCCGAAGCATCCCTGTTGAAGCATCCCTGCCGAGGCCCCCTGTTGATGTACCCCTGCTGTAGCACCCTGCTGAAGCGCCCCTGTTGAAGCTACCCTGCCGAAGTCCCTATGCTGAAACGACATGATAAGACAAAAAAGCCCGGTGTCTCTCGACCGCGGGCTTCCACACATTTCATTTGGCTTAAAAGATTCTTGTTTGTGACGATAATCACTATCCACCCGCAAAGATACCGTCCCGCCCCACTCTGCACAATACCAACTTCTTGCGAATTGCAATGCCCCCATAGCGAATCATAGGTATAAATCGTTGGTGTCATCCCGCCGCCCGGCCCGCTATCAGTCTATTTTCCACTAATCTCTTTTCCAGTCACCAAGGCGTGACTCCCGGAGCGAGAATCAAAGGAAAACTTGCCCGCCGAGTCTCAAACGAACCTCTACGGGCGACTTTTAGCCCGAAT
>Ga0129311_1001042_pt1 | contig 21098 bp, 25 predicted proteins | sample Go1ome_FD_94435 | JGI IMG/M metagenome (GOLD analysis project Ga0129311, IMG submission 94435) | Western lowland gorrila individual fecal microbial communities from Wisconsin, USA - Go1022B metagenome | ecosystem: Host-associated > Mammals > Digestive system > Large intestine > Fecal | place... | reverse complement strand
TTATAATAATAAAAGAATTAAAAGCAAACTAAAAGGAATGAGTCCCGTTCAATACAGAACTCACTCCTTAGAAGTTGCTTAGTACCTAATCAAAAAATGTCCAATTTTTTGGGTTCAGTACATTATGAACTCTTTTTTAGTCGAGATGATAGGATTTGAACCTACATATTACCAGATACTCCCCCTGGTTGCTTTTCCCAATTAGCTACATCTCGAAACTAAGTTTATTAGTTATTTATATATTAACATAATGTTGCATGATTGTCAAACTTTATCCAAACAATCCTCTTTTCTTTACTGGTGGTTGTTCGTTCATTGTTTTTGCTAATTGTGTTAATAATTCTCTTTGTTCTTTTGATAGTTTTTTCGGTGTTTGTACTACCACTGTAAATACAAAATCACCTTGCATGTTTGAATTTACATATTTGAAGCCTTTGTTTCTTATTGTAAATTTACTTCCTGTTTGTGTTGCTTCTGATATTTTGTATTTTTCTTTGCTACCATCTACCATTGGAATTTCTAGCTCTGCACCTAAGGCTGCTTGTGTTATTGTTATTGGAATTTCGCACAACACGTTGTTTCCTTTTCTTGTGAATATGCTATGTTTTTTCACTCCTACCGTTATGTATAAATCACCTTTTGTACCACCTTTAGTACCAGGCTCTCCTTCTCCTCTTAATACTACTGTTTGACCATCATCTATTCCAGCTGGAATTTTAACTTTTATTTTAGCTTGTTTTCTTATTGTTCCTTTGCCTTTACAAGTCTCGCAAGGTTCTTTTATTATTTCTCCAGTTCCATGACATGCTGAACAGGTTCTTGTTGTTTGCATTTGGCCTAATATTGTATTTTGAACTTGACGAACTTGGCCTGTTCCATTACATTCAGGACATTTCATTGGATTTGTTCCTGGTTTCGCACCTGTTCCATGGCAATTAGGACATTGTTCATTTCTAGATACAACTACTTCTTTTTCAACTCCTAAAAATGCTTCTTCAAAAGTGATATCCATACGTAAATTTATATCTGAACCCTTGCGTGGTCCATTACTTTGTCTTCTATTTCTTCCGCCAAATCCGCCGCCGAAAAATGATGAGAAAATATCACCTAAATCGCCAAAGTCGCCAAAGCCATCAAATCCAGAACCACCTGTGTATGAATAATATCCACCTTGTCCAAATGGTCCTTGACCACCGCCAAATCCTGATGGATCTGCTGTACCAAATTGATCATACATTTTTCTTTTTTGAGAATCTGAAAGCACCTCATAAGCTTCATTTACTTCTTTAAATTTTGCTTCCGCTTCTTCTTTATTATCTGGATTAGCATCTGGGTGATATTTTTTTGCAAGTTTACGATATGCTTTTTTTAATTCGTCATCTGTCGCAGATTTGCTAACACCCAAAACTTCATAGTAATCTCTTTTTCCTGCCATTTCCTTCCTCCCAATCGATTGAAAAGTTTCGTCTTACTGTGTTAAGCTTCGAAAAAAATCTTTCGATATACAAAACGTATTATCTCAAGATTTTTTTCTCGCTTGCCTTGTAATACTCGCTTTTGAATTGATTTATTTCAAAATCTATTTATTATCTCCATCATTTTCTACCTTATAGTCTGCATCGTAAACATTTCCATCACCATTTGCATTGGCATCATTTGCTCCTGCAGCTGCATTTGGGTCTACTCCTGCGTTTGGATTTGCATTTTTGTATAATTGTTCACTCATTTCGTAGAATACTTTTGTTAATTTCTCTGTAGCTTCTTTAATTTTTTCTGTGTCATTTGTTTCTAATGCTTTCTTTGTATTATCAATTTCTGTTTCTACTTTTGCTTTTTCTTCAGCGCTTATTTTATCTCCTAATTCTCCTAATGTTTTTTCGCTGTTATATACTAAGCTTTCTGCATTATTTTTAACTTCGATTTCTTCTTTCTTTTTCTTGTCTTCTGAAGCATGTGCTTCTGCATCTTTTACAGCTCTTTCGATATCTTCATCTGTTAAGTTTGTAGATGCTGTAATTGATACGTTTTGGCTGTTTCCTGTTGCCATATCTTTTGCAGATACGTGAACTATACCGTTTGCATCTATATCAAATGTAACTTCGATTTGTGGTACTCCTCTTGGTGCTGCTGGAATTCCTGTTAATTGGAATCTTCCTAATGTTTTGTTGTATGCAGCCATTTCTCTTTCACCTTGTAATACGTGAACTTCAACTGATGTTTGACCATCTGCTGCTGTTGAGAATACTTGTGATTTTTTAGTTGGTATAGTTGTGTTTCTTTCAATTAATTTTGTAAATACTCCACCATATGTTTCAATACCTAATGATAATGGTGTTACATCTAATAATACTAAGTCTTTAACATCTCCAGATAATACACCACCTTGAATTGCTGCACCAATAGCAACACATTCATCTGGGTTTATACCTTTATCTGCATCTTTACCAATTAATCTTTTTACTAATTCTTGAACAGCTGGAACTCTTGTAGATCCACCAACTAATAATACTTTGTGGATATCACTTACTGATAATCCTGCATCTTTTAAAGCATTGTTTACTGGTGTAGCTGTTGATTCTACTAAATCATGAATTAATTCTTCAAATTTAGCTCTTGTTAAGTTTATATCCAAGTGTTTTGGTCCTGTAGCATCTGCTGTAATGAATGGTAAGTTAATTTGTGTTTGTTGAACACCTGATAATTCTATTTTAGCTTTTTCTGCTGCTTCTTTTAATCTTTGCATTGCCATTTTATCATTTTTTAAGTCAATTCCATTTGATTTTTTGAATTCATCTACTAAGTAGTTGATGATTGCTTCATCAAAATCATCTCCACCTAAGTGTGTGTTACCATTTGTAGATAGAACTTCAAATACTCCATCACCAATATCTAGGATTGAAACGTCGAATGTTCCTCCACCTAAGTCATATATTAATATTTTTTGGTCTTGTTCTTTGTCCATACCATAAGCTAAAGCTGCTGCTGTTGGTTCGTTGATAATTCTTAAAACTTCTAGTCCTGCGATTTTACCAGCATCTTTTGTAGCTTGTCTTTGGCTATCATTGAAGTAAGCTGGAACTGTGATAACAGCTTGTGTTACTTTTTGTCCTAAATAGTTTTCAGCATCTGCTTTTAATTTTTGTAATATCATTGCAGAAATTTCTTGTGGAGAGAATGTATCTCCTTCAATATTTACTTTTTCTGCTGTTCCCATTTTTCTTTTTATTGATATAACAGTATTGTCTGGATTTGTAACTGCTTGTCTTTTAGCAATTTGTCCTACTAATCTTTCTCCGTTTTTAGAGAATGCAACTACAGATGGAGTTGTTCTGTTTCCTTCTGCGTTTGGTATAACAACTGCTTCTCCTCCTTCCATTACTGATACACATGAATTTGTTGTTCCTAAGTCAATTCCTATAATCTTTCCCATAATTTTTTACTTCCTTTCTTTTGAGGGATTACCTCGAATTTATATTTTTAAATTTAATAACTATTTAATTTGCTACTACTACCATAGAATGACGAATCACTCGATTACCAATTTTGTAGCCCTTTCTATACTCTTCAGCGATTTCTTTTTCGCCTAAATCAGGATTTTGAATACTACTTACAGCTTCGTGTAGTTCTGGGTCAAATGTTTCTCCAACAGTTTTGATTTCTTCTACTCCTTTTGAGCTTAATACATCTTTAAATTGTTTTAAAACCATTTCAACACCTTTTTTGTAGTTTTCATCTTCTGTTTCCACTTTAGCTGCATTTTCTAGATTATCAACTACTGGAAGCATTGCTTCTACTACATCTGCAAGAATTGAGTTATATAAACTTTCTCTTTCCTTGCTACTTCTTTTTTTGTAATTTTCAAACTCTGCTAGAACTCTTTTATATCTATCTGTAACATCATCAAGTTCTTCTTGTTTTAGTTCTAACTCTGTTTTTTCTTGCTTTACTTCTTCTTTTTGAATTTCTTCTTTTTCTTGTTTTTCTTCTGACATTTTTTCATTCCTTTCTTTAAATTATATTATCAATTTGATCTATATTATTTTTAATTAGTTAGTATCATTTAGCTTCTTACTAATATACTTCATAACAGAAATAACTTTAGAATAATCCATTCTCTTTGGTCCAATAATTCCAATAGTTCCAAGGTCTTTATTCCCAACTTTGTGTTTAAAAGTAACTATACTAAAATCTTTTAACTCATCTTTTTCATTTTCTTGACCAATATAAACATTGATATCTTGAGCAAATCCTGAGTTTAGCATATCTTCCATAAGTTCTTTAGTATCAAGTACATTTACGAAATTTTTTGCAACTTCTAAACTATTGAATTCTGGTAAATCAAACGATTTATTTGCACCTTCTAAATAGATTTTTTCATCTTCTGCTAATACTTTTTTAATTTGTTCAATTATAGGTTTTATAACATTTACACTATATTGCATTTCGTCAAATAAATACTCTTCTAATGGACCTTTTATTGTTTCTAATGGCTTTCCTTTTAATTTTTGATTAAACATATAATTTACTGTTTCTACTTGTTTTGCTGTAATGTCTTCATCAAATTTTATAATTGTTTCTTTTACTAAGCCATTATCTGTTAAAATTACTGCCATTATCATTCTAGTTCCTAATTGAACAAATTTAATTTCTTCAATTAATTGTTCATCATTTTTAGGTCCAATTGATACTGTTGTGTAGTGTGTAATCTCCGAAATTGTTGTTGCCGTAAGTTTTGTTAAATCTTCAATTTCATTTACTTTTGTTTCTAATTTTGAACTTATGTATTTTATTTCTTCTACACTTATGTCATTATCATTTATAAGTTCATCTACATAGTACCTATAACCTTTTTCAGATGGAATTCTACCTGATGATGTGTGTGTTTTGTCTAGATAGCCTTTCTTTTCTAGGTCTGCCATCTCGTTTCTTATTGTAGCACTACTATAATTTAAACCATTACTTTTTGTTAAAGCATTTGAACTTACTGGTTCTGCAGTGTTTATGTATTCCTCTACAATAGCTTGCAAAACTCTCTTTTTTCTATCATCTAGCATTATTTCACCTCTTTCAGTACATTTTAGCACTCTTTTCATTTGACTGCTAACTTGTTATATATTATACCCAATTTTAGCACTTGTCAAGTCAATCTGCTAAAATTATTGTGAATTTTTTGTGAACAAAATTCTATATAACAAGAATAATGGCGAACATTATGATAATTGCCAAAAGTAAAATATAAAAAAGTAAAAGTTTGTAAAACTTTTACTTTTTTATCTAATGTATATCATCATCATCTAAATCCTCTTCATCATCTTGGTTTGCAAAAAATTCTCTTCCAGATACACGTTTTTTATCTCTTTGTTCTTCTACCATTTTTGATAACATTTCTTTTACCTCAAAAGATTTCTTAATATCTTTTATATCAAATTCAGGAGTAGTTTTATCTGCTGAACAACAATGTATTGTTCCTACTCCAAATATTCTTTGTATAAATGTACGATTTAATGTTACATCCATTATTCTATATAATTTTACTTCTTCTTGTTTAGTTGATAAAAATCCAGTATCTATTAATAATTTATCTTCTAATAGTCTATATTTTGTAAATGATAATGGCAATCCAAAAATTGGTCTTCTTGTGTCTTTCCAAACTATTTTTAATTCTTCCATAATTAATTCTCCCTTAATTTATATATTTTTCAATTTCTTCCCACACTTGGTCTTTATATATTTTTCTTTCTGATGAAAATGCAAATGTTGGCACATCCCCTATTGGGTTTAGTTCTTTTTGAATTTTCTTAACTTCTCCTTCAACTTTGGTTACCGCTATTTTATCTGCTTTATTTGCTAATATCATAAATGGTAAACCTGCTGAAATTATGTAATTATACATTAATTTATCATTTTCTGTTGGATTATGTCTTATATCTACTAGAAAAATTATTAAAGATATTTCTTCCCTATTAAATAAATATTCCTCAATAAATTTCCCTACTTGTTCCTGCTCTTTTTTACTCATTTTGCTATATCCATAACCTGGCAAATCAACAAAATAGAATTTTTCATCAATATTATAAAAGTTAATTTGGCGAGTTTTTCCTGGTTCACTACTTGTTCTTGCTAATTTTTTTCTGTTTATCATTGTATTTACAAAGCTTGATTTTCCTACATTTGATTTACCTACTAAAACTACTTCTGGTAGATTATTTTTGGGATACTGCTTTGGGCTAACCGCCGAAACTTCGAATTGTGGATTTTTTACTTGCATTTTTCTCCTCCTATAATATTGCACAAATTATACAAAATATTATAATTTTTATACTTACATTTAAAAATAATTGATAATTTGTTGCTCTTATTCCAATTAAATTTATTTTATCAAATTCTGAAACTATTTCTTCTATTTCTTCTTTTGTTGATAATTGTACCTCATCCATATAGTCTCTTGCTAAATATCTTGCTTTTGTCATTGCATCATTTTCTAAATAATTTCTAATCAATAAATATAACATGCTCAAAAAAATTAAAATCCCTAAAAATAGCATTTTATATGGAAGTATTTTAAATATTGCAAGTACCAATATTAAAGCAAAATATAATAAATATATATTTGAAAATACAAAATTTGACATTAGTATTTTCTTTCCTTGTACTGAATGTAAGCATTCATGCGCTATTGTTTGTATTCTTGTATAGCTATCTCTTACATTAGCAATTAATATTTTATTCGTAACTGCAATATATAGGCAGTTTTCTTTTCCTACATTTTCCTCTATTTTAACACTCTCATTTTTTAATTTTTTTAAATACCATTTACATATTTCTTTATTGTCTGGATATTTTTCTGTTAGTTCATCTAATTCTTTACTTTTTTCGCATTCAACTATTTCTTTTATTTCTTTAAAATTCACTCCAAATATTGATTTTGCTATTATTAAAGATATTATTACAATTATTGCTACAATTATATATTCCATGGTTTATCTCTCCAATTCTTAAATTCTATTTTAAATTCATTTAATGGAGCACAAAGTGCTCCATTATTTTTGACTTAAGAACCTTAGATAAACTTCGACATTTTTTTATTGCATTAGATCTCTAACACTTTCACCTATTATTTTATTTACGTCTGCAAATAAAATATTAAACTTTGTTTCTGCTTCAAAAAACTTTTTTGCATCATTATTTTCCATTAGTTTTGCATACATTTCTTGTACTTTTTTAAAGCCTTCTTCATCATTTTTTCCAGTTTGCATAGCTGTAATTTGCACTTCATATCTTGCTTTTTCAAACTCATCAATTTGTGCTTTTAATTCGCTATTTAAGTTAATAGCTTGCTTTGCTACTTTAAAATTATTATATTCTTCTGATGTTTTTATCTCTTGTGCTAATCTATTGGCTGTATCGTACACGTTCATAATCCCCCTTGTCCTTTCTTATTTATTGTATCTACTGCTAAATATTATTCAAAACTAATATTAGAATTAGTTGGACAAATGTGAACAAAAGTATTACCATCATTTACATTGATTTCATTTCCATCTAAGTCCTGATATATAGTTTGTTTATTTCTATCACTCTTAATACATTTTATTTTTATTGCTTTTCCATTTGTAATATAATAGCCATTAAATGTTCCTATATTTTTTAATCCTTGTCTTCCTTTATTTTCCTTATCTGCTAATGTATAGTTATCACACATTGTTATTATTATATTTTTGGTTTGAACTGCATCTCCTGTTGTCCAATCTTTTTGAGCTTTATTTCTTGCATATCTGTTATATACTTTCTTTTCTGCATCATATTCATAAGATACTTTTTGTAATTCTGAATGTGGTATTACAACTTTGTTTGCAATTGTTTCGCTTTCTAATTCAAACTCATCTGCAACATAATTTAGAACACTTTCTTTTGTTGAAGTAGTTCTATATTTTTTAGCATTTGCACTTTTTAAAATCTTTTCTGTACTTGTAACTGCATTGTGTGGAGCTGATTTTTCTTTTGAACGCCAGAATATTTCTGAACTTTCTGTTATTCCATTTATATTATTTATTCCAAATTTTGAAATATCGCTTTGAGCTTGTGGACTCCATCCATAATGCACATATATAGCATCATTTTCCATCGCATAGTCTAAGAAATAATGTCTTGAGCTTCTGACTGGACCTATTGTAGATAAATCTTGTCCCTTAAATAATGCCATTAGTCTTGTTTCTCCACCTTCAACTATTATTTCGTATACCATGTATGCCTTGTTTAAACCAGCTTGTGGCCATGCTCCTGTATGATTATCTATCATAACAGCAATTGGTCTATCTTCTCCCTTATATATTTGAATTTGTTTAGCTGGCTCAGGCACTGACTCTGGCTCTGGCTCGCTTGCAACTTCTTGATTTTCTTCGTTATCTATAGGTGTATTTTGTTTTGTAAATATTTGATATGCTAAAATTCCACCTGCAATTATAATTACTAGAAATAAAAAAATAATTATTTTTGTACTCCCTCTCATTTTATTTTTGGTTTTCGTTCGTTTTCCTTTTCCCATTCTTTCTCCTTTCGGTTTGAAATAATTATATTTTGACCAATTATTTCAACCTTAGTTATACTAGTTCCTTACAATATTTAGTTTGTCTAATATTTTGTCTTCCTTCATTCTCATAACTTTTTTATCTTCCTCTTCCATGTGGTCATACCCCATCAAGTGATAAAAACTATGTACTACCATGTAACTAAGTTCTCTTTTAAAACTATGTCCATATTCTTTTGCTTGTTCTTCAACTCTCGGAATAGAAATCACCATATCTCCTAGAATATCCTCATAAGGAAAATCCTGATCTTTTACTTTTAAATCAATTTCTTCTTTTTCAAACATTGGGAATGAAAGTACATCAGTTTCCTTATCTATATTTCTATATTCTTTGTTTAATTTTCTGATATTTTCAGGAGTTGTCAAAGTAATTTGCACTGTAAGTTTTGAGTTTTCTAGTTTTTCTACTTTATAACACTCTTTAAGAACTATGTCTATTATTTCTAAATATTCTTTGTTCTCTTCTAAATCTAAGTATGTTAATTCAAACATTCTACTTCATTGCTCCTTATTTTTATGAATTTTCCATTTAATGTTTTACATTTATTTTGTATTTCTCTAATTGCTCCATAATCTACTAATTTTCTTTTATAATATTTTGTTATTTGAGAGTAATCTATTGTTGCTTTCTCAATGCATTTTAAATCTCTTCTTATTAAAAGTATTTCTTTTTGCTTTGTTAATTCTTTTGGACTTATATCTTTTTGTTTTGTTAAAACCTTATACTTATCCCAAAATAATTTAAAGCTTTCTCTTTTTTGTGGATTATCCCAATAAACTTTTGTTGATAATAATTTCACATTATAATCTTCTATTAAATTGATTAGTGTACTATAAACCCTTTCTCTTTTGGTAGCTATTTTTGTATCTTGTACTAAGCTTCTAGCATCTTTTAATAATTTTTCATAACATTGTTCTGCAACAACAAGTGGTAAACTATGTGTAAATAATTTTCTACTTATTTTTAAAACTGCTTTATTTTTTTCAATATTATCTCTTGAATCTAACTTTCCAATAGCATAGTTTTCAAATTTTTCAAATTCTTCTTTTAATTCTTGCTTGTTATCTATATCATTTTTTATTTTTATTGATAATATGTTTTGAATATAGTCTTCCAAGGTATAAAATATTTTATTATATATCCACTCCTTGCTTGAATCGTACAAATCACTTGTATTTGCAAGTTTTATAGAATAATTTTTTAATATAGCTTTATAAATTACATCCATTTTGTTAATATAAAAAGGAATATATCTTTTTATCACCTTTTCTTTTCCATTTGTTTTTATGCTCTCATAATCTAAGTCTAATAAATATTTTTGCTTTCTATATTTATATTCCATGTATTCATTTTCTTTTAAACTTGTAACTTCATAGTATTTTGATAATGCATTTTTTTCGAATTCTGTCGCTGAACCATTTCTGACTTTTTTATAAATTGAATCTAAAACATATTTATCAAGTGCTTCTAAATATGCTGTATATGAATTTTCAAACTTTTTCTCTTGTTCTTCTTGATCATTATCTTCTTTTGAATTGTTTTCGAAAGCTTTCATAACTGATGTTCTTTTCATTGAGATAAGCATACTATTAATTCCAACTTTTGTTGGAATTAACATTGCAGATAATTTTGTTGATAATCTACCAAAAAAATTTTTATCTGTTCCTGTAATCCTTAAGCTTCTTTCTTCCATTTGCATCATCCTCTCTAAAATACAATTTTTTCCTCTGTGCCAATATTTTCAAGTACTTCATATGTAACATAAACCTCTACGGCATCCTGCCTTTGATAGAAATTTATATTTTTATTTACAATATTTTCTTTATTCTCTATTTCCTCATCTAATTCTTTTTGTACTTGTTCAATCCCTATGTTTTTAGCTTCTTCTGGCGTATATGTTATCTTTTTTTCTTTTTGTTCTTTATATGTTGTTTTTTCAATTGCAATTGGTAAATAGAAATCTGAAAATATCTTAAATTTATTTTCTGATGTTATTGTATCATAAATTTTGAATTTTGAAAGCTTTTTTTGTAAATTTATTTGAAAATTATTTAATTTAATTGTATATTTATTTTCTTCATTTCCTGTTTCCTCTTTTATTATTTGATTATACTCAACTTTTTTGCTTTTTGTATACCATACTTTTGCTTCAATTTCACCTTTTGCATGAACATATCTTATGCCAGTATATTTTCCTTCCAACCATCCATTTATTAACGGAGTCCCTTTGGTAATTGTATCTCCTACTTTTGCCACTGCCGTACCATTTTGAGCACTTATTTTGGTAATAACCCCTGTTTTATCTGAAACAATATTGCAATACTCATTTTCATCTATAATTTGTGGTTTTTCTTTGGCTTTTGCAATTCTTACTATTGCATTTGTACCTTTTAATTCAATTCCCATCCAAGCAATATCTTGCCTCTTTAATCTAACTCTATTTATTACTTCTTTTGTATTTATCTTATCTTTCCATTCCCCAGTTTTTAACCCCATTTCTTCTAAATCCTGTACAATATTTTCCATTATTTCATCATTTTCAACTCGTACTTCTATATTCCAAATAAAATTAGAGCTAAAAATTGTTGTTGCAATTAAAAGCATTAAAAAAATACCAAATATTTTTCTTTTTTTATATCTATTAAAGACGAATGGAACTCCCCTTTTTCTCTCTATTTTTACTTTACATTTTGTTTTCTTTGCAACTTTTATTATTTTTCTGTAATCCCTTAATCCTACATTTAGGTAAAGTTTTATATCATTATTTCTTTTTAAATTCCATACTGCTATTTTTTCGTTTTTACAAATATTGATAAATCTTTCAATATAATAGCCTTCAACTGCAATCCTAACATATCCAATTATAAAGTTTATCAATATTCTAAAAAACATAATCTACACCTCACGACTTTTTAAACTTTTTGGGACACTCTTAAAATTCAAGGTTTTCAAACTTTTTAAGAGTGTCCCAAAAAGTTTTTAATCTATAACCCTTTCTAGTTCCACGCTTTCAATTTTTCCCGTCACTCTAATGTCATCATTTGTCATTGTTTCTAAATTCAAATTCAAGCCATTTATATTTACAATTCCTATATGTGTGCTTATTCTTACAAAGAAGTTTTCATATTCTAAAATTCCTTTATAATTTTCTATTATTAGTTCTTCGAAGCCTGTAATTGTAAACTTTGGCACATTTGTATAAACTTCTTGCGGCATTTCTAACATTCTATTAAGTTTTTTCATTCCTTTTTTCTTCATTTTTTCCCCTTTCATTTGCGTTTTAACACCGAAATTCGCTAATTATTTTTCAAATTCGCTAATTGCTTTTATCTCATAACCTTGTGCTTTAATTTCTTTAAGAACACTATCTAAAATATTTGCATTTGTTTTAGATGTACCATGTAGTAGCATTATTTCTCCATTATGAAGATTGTTAAAAATCATCTCTTTTGCTTTTGCCTCATCTGGCTGTTTATTCTCATCCCAATCCGCATAAGCAAATGACCACATTATAGTTTTGTAACCTAAAGAATTACATACACTTAATGTACGCTCACTATATTCTCCCTTTGGTGGTCTAACATATTTCATTTCATAATTAAATTTTGATTTTATTGCTTGATGTAAATCCATTACTTCTTTTTTTATTTGGTCATCACTTAAACTTGGCATACTTTTATGATTCACTGTATGATTTCCTACAATATGCCCATCATCTATCATTTGCTTTACTAGTTCTGGTTGAGTATTTAAATAATGTGCTGTTATAAAAAATGTAGCTTGAACATTATTATTCTTAAGCGCATCTAAGATTTTACTTGTGTAGCCCGCTTCATAACCATTATCAAAGGTTAAATAAATATACTTTTTCTCGCTATTTCCTAAACAATATCCTTCTGCTTCATCTAATAATTTTTTATTCTTACTTCCTACATCTGGTTGTTCATGATTGTTATTTCTTTTTATTCCCCAACCAATCAATTCATTACTTAAAGCTCCACTTGCAGTTTCCTGTGTTTTACTAGTATTTAACATTGTCATACTCAAAGAAAAAATTAACACTGCTAAAATTCCCATTATGATGTTTTTATTTAAATATTTTTTCATACAAAAAAACCTCCATAAAATTATTCATTTAATTTTATGAAAGTTTTTTTATTTTAGAATTATTTTTTATTATATCAAATTCATTTTTGACTCATCTCTAAATGAATTTTAAATATTTTTATGCCAAAATTCCCCGTCCATGTTAAGATTATTAACTGATACAAAATTTTTTCCTTTCTAGCTTTAATAAAAGAATTTGACTAAGTTGCGAACGGCGGATGATGTAGAAAGATTTCCAAATGAGAGAAAACTCTACTACAAGTATATTATAGTACATTTTATGTAAATTTGTAATATTGCTATATTTATTCAATCACAAGTTTCACATATTCTCCATCTACTTTATTATAAACATGCTTTCCAATAATAGTTAGTAGATTTTCAATTTCTTCAATATTATCACTTACAAACTCTACATATGAGTTAACAGGGTCTTCTTCATTTTCTTTTTTATAATTATCTCCACAATAACATCCAAATTTGTCTAATATATCCTCCAATGGATATTGAGATACATATTTATCTGATGGTTGATTTTCATTAAGCTCTGGTTCTGGTTCAAATACTATTGATGTTACATATACAGTTTCTTCTGTTTCTTCATACATGTTTTTAAATATAATGTTTTCTTCATCTTCTATATCCTTATAATATTTTTTCCCATTGTAATACGCTATCAAATAATCTTCTTCAATCTCACGGTCTGATTGTTTCCAATTTGTTATTTTTTCCAATTCTTTTAGTAATTCTTCATCAGTAACCTGTTCTAGAGAAAGTCCATTGTCATCTTCCTTCACTTCTATAACTGTTTTATATATGTTATCTTTTACTTCTATATAATTTTCTCCTTTATATGTCTCTGGAGTATATACTCTTATATTTTTCACTATTTATTCCTCCTTTAAATTTTTAAATCTATTAATAAACTATCAATAGTATCGCCATTTTCTATTGGATTATCCTCATCAAATATATATGAAAGAACATTATAAGCATGATTAACCACTTCATTTGGATTAACATCATGAAAATTATATTGTAAGTCTGGTAAAAACAATGTACTCTTTCCAATAGTATCTACTATTTTATTACCTGGTATTCTATCTAACATTTTTCTCATTTCTTAATCACCATATTTTTTTAACCAATCTTCAAGTTTATTTATTATCTCATCAATTTCTTCTTTTTCAAGTATTATTTCAGTTATTGTTGCAGAATCATCAAGAATGTAATCTGACTCTTCATAGTTATAATCTAAATTGGCAGCAAGTATTCTCATTTTTTCATCTTTTTTTACAGCAAAATAAAGACCTCCATGATCATTCAGATACTCTACAGATAGTTCATATCTAAAATCATTATCTTTGTTTTCTTCGTCACTATTTTCATCATCAAACTCTGGATAAACAAGTTCATATAAAGTAGCAAATGCTTCTTTTTTATTCATATCAAATATTTCTTCATTAACTGGAATATTTTCTAATGAATCTTTAATATCATAAACACTTCTGGGTATTATTGTATTTATAATATCATTAGGAAATTTAGGAAATAGTTTTCCATCTATACAAAGTGCAAAAGCACCGTTATTATCCGTTAATGAAGCATTCCAAGCATCTATTCTTTGGAATAAAATAGCAAATTTATATGGATCTCCAATTATCATAATTATCTCATCTCCATTTCTTATCTTGTTTCATCAATCTTTGAAAAACGTCTAATCCAACCATCTTCATAGTCAATATCAGTAATTTCACTTCCCATTTTCTCGCTGATATCAGTTAAACTATATTTTTTAGTTCTCCATTAACTTATTATCCATTATATATTTCCAATTATTTCTATTTACTCAAAAAAAAATCAATCTCAAATACTAAATTATTTACAACCTTTTTTAAACACTTTTGACTCTTTAAATATTTAAAAGATGTTTCTTCGGCTAATGCTGTATATAATTTGTCTTGCGCTTCTTCAACTGTAAATTTCTTTTCCATAATATTACTGCCTTTCAAAAATTATATTATTTTTATGTTTACTATAATTTATCCAAATGCTATTTATGTATAATATATCATAACAATAAACTTTTTGTAAAGCATTCTTCTCTTTTATATATTTTTGGCATATTATCACCTCAAATTAAATATATACTATTTTTATTTTCCTTTATTGACCTATTTGTAATAAAACTTGATGGTGAACTGCTCCATTACCTTTCTTTATATATTTTATATCTTCTCCACCACCTAAAACTAATGCCGGAGTAAAGAAAAATATATCTTTATAATCAAGTTTTCCTAATTCTTTTACAGCTTGTTTATATAAATCAGCTCTTAATACATTCTTTATTATGTCTTCATCTAGAATATATTCTTCAAAAAATTCTTGATAAGAATATCCACATACTTCAATTTCTCTATAATGTATATTTAATAAAGACACATCATTTTCATTATCTTCTAATTTTCTGTAATAAAATATATCTCCAAATGCAGTTACAATTATTGGTATTTTATTAAAATCTTTTTGACCTAACCAAGTATATAAGCTATTCATGTATTCTCTTGGATCTACTACTTTAATTAGGCCATCTCCGTATTCTCCAAATCCATATTTTTCCCATAATTCCACTATTTCATTTGGTAACATTTGTCTACCAAAGTTTAAGATTTCTTCATCTGGCTTTTGCAAATTTTCTCCTGGTTTAAATTTTTCTATAAATTTACTAATGCAATTATTCATAAAATATTCCTCCTCACATTCTTTCCCAAATGATTTACAATAAGCATTATTAAAATCGATATTTTCATAATTTTCTATATCTTATTGTATAAACTATTTATCACCTTTTTTTCGATTAAGTTTTGTATTTTATACATTATTCACATGCAAATCTAACATATGCTGTGTTACAGATTCAAATTGTTGTTCACTTATGTCTAAAAATCTCAATGTATTTTGTTGAAATGCAAAATAAAAAATTTTATCATCTTTTATTATTTTAAATAGTGCTTCTAGTCCATGATTTTCTATCATTAATAAATAGCCAAATTTGGCTTGTATACCTTTAAAATCTTCCGGCTTAATTTCATTTGCATCGACCAAAACAGCTAACGCGTTATCTAGTAACTCTTCTTTCAACTCCTTATTGTTTATTTGATTAACTTCTTGTTTTTTATTTTTAAATAATCCCATATTACGTACCACCTTTCAAAAATTATATTTCTTACACTATTCGTATATATTCCTTCTCACCAAATATATCATAATAATCGAATTTTGTAAAGTTTTATATAGTTTGCCTAAATTTAAATTTTTCACTTTATCTTACGACTTTTTTACTCTGAATCTTTTACTTAAAAATTTGTTTTCTATTTTAGTTTACATTTGTGTTATCATGCAGTATTCAGGTATTTTTTTGTACTACATATATTATGTAGCTGTAAAATTTTGTCAATTTTTCTTGACATTATAAATTTTTTGAATTATATTTATAGAGTTACTGAAAAATTTATTTTTTATTGAAAATTTAAGAATTATTTTATAATAATTTGGGGGGATTTTATAATGTTAAATTTCGTAATATGTGAGGACAATTTAAATATTTTAAACAAGCTTTCTAACTTGATGAAAAACATTTTTGTTAAGTATAATTATGATGCCAAGGTAACGCTTGCAACAGATAATCCAGACAATCTTATTGATTATGTTTGTGCAAATAATATTGATGTTGTAATTTTAGATATCAATTTAAAGGCTAAGAAAACTGGTCTTGAATTAGCACAAGAAATTAGAGAGAACAATAAAAGTACATATATAATTTTTATAACTGGACATTTGGAATATGCCATGATTGCTTATAAATTCAAGACTTTTGACTACATTTCAAAACCTATTACTCAAGAAAGATTAGAAGAAACTATAACTAGATTATATGATGATATTTATAGTAAACCAAAGAAATATTTAAAAATTGATAATAAAAATACAATTATTGATGAAAATGAAATCAATTATATTAAAAGAGATGGTATGAAGCTTGTATTTTGTACTGATAGCAGAGATTACGAAATCTATAGTTCATTCAATAAAGTAAAAGATACATTACCTGAAAATTTTGTTAGATGTCACAAATCTTATATAGCGAATATAAATAAAATTAGCAATTTGGAACCTGTGGAAAATAAGATTATTTTTAATAATAGTAATTTTAGTTGTGATATCGGTCCTAAATATAAAAGTGGTTTAATGGAGGTTTTGAATAATTATGGAAGTTTGGAATAATATTTGGACGGCAATTAGTACGCCGAATGAGGGGTTGGTAAATGCGTTTTTAACGCCTTTATCTTTATTAGAAAATACTTTAATTATGTATTTTTTTATTTGTATATTAAACATAAAAGCATCAAAATCACAAAAATTATTCTATATATTATTATCTTCATTTGAAGGATGCATTATACTTGCTTTAATACCACCTCCATTTAATTCTTTTATTAATTACATTATTTTAGTAATAATTATTAATAAACTATTTAAGCTAACAATATTAAGATCAATATTTGCTATTGCTATACCTACAATGATTTATGCACTAATATGTACTTTGGTTTTAAATCCATTTGTAAAAATTGCAAATATTGAATATGCGGTTGGCCAATATATTCCATTATATAGATTATCATATTTATTAGTATGTTATATTATTTCATTATTATTGATTTTAGTTATAAAACATAAAAATATTTATATAAAAATTTTTGAAGGATTAGATAAGAAATCAAAAACAATTTTTATAATTGATTTAGTGTTAGGAATACTAGTTTTAGGAGTACAATTAATAATTACAATTTATTATACTAATACATTACCTATAATAATATCATTTTTAAGCTTTGTTTCTTTATTGGCATTTTTTATTGTTAGTATTTATAGTTTAACTAGAGTAAACAAATTGTATTTAACGACAAAACAATTACAAAATGCTGAAGAATACAATAAAACATTACAAATATTACATGATAATATTAGAGGATTTAAACATGATTATGACAATACAGTTGCTGCAATTGGTGGTTATATAAAGACAAATGATATGGAAGGACTAAAACAATACTATTCTCAACTTGAAGAAGATTGTGTAAAAGTTAATAGAATGTATATGTTAAATCCCAATATTATAAATAACCCTGGAATTTATAGTTTATTAACAATAAAGTATAGTGAAGCAGAAGAATTAAATATAAAAATGAATATTTCTGTTTTATGGGATTTATCTAAAATAAATATGAAAATTTATGAATTCACCAAAATATTTGGTATTTTAGTAGATAATGCAATAGATGCGGCAAAAGAAAGTGAAGAAAAAATAATAAATATTACATTTAAAGATGATGAGAAAAATAATATGCAATATTTAAAAATAGAAAATTCTTACGCCGAAAAAGATATAGATATTGATGCAATATTTGAAAAAGGTAAAACAAGTAAAGAAAATCATACAGGTCTAGGATTATGGGAAATACGTAAAATTCTAAAAAGTAATAATAATCTTAATTTACATACAACAAAAGATGATAAATATTTTACACAACAATTTGAAATATATAATTAGATACCAAAAAGGAAGTGCAAAACACTTCCTTTTTGGATGTCGAAATTTATTTAAGGATCTCCTAGCACAGTTGACAAAATACTAGGAAATTTAATAACTATGTTAAATATTTAAAACTAATCTTTTTTTATTAAGCTTGCAGGCATTTTAGGTTGATGCCATACCCATAGCATTATACATGCTGTATTTGTTGCTTTTGCATATTTTTCAGCTGCTTTTGCTAGAAATTTAAACATTTAAATCCCCCCTTTGAAAATAATTTTTATAATCACGACATTTTTTGTCGTTATTACCAGTTAACTATTTCCATACACTTCATAACCATATTTATTGTTCGTAATTTTATATACGAATTTTGTAATACAAAGTGTTTGAATGAAACTACCAAATATCAATATATTTGCAATTTCTCCATAAGGGATAAGCAATGCTACAGCAAGCCCAATTGTTAAAGCTATGTAAGATAATATTTGTTTTTTTCTTCTATCTTTTTTCCTTAGTATTGGTACATTTTCTGTATCTGCTGGTGCATATAATTTTACCATCCACATTCCAAATACCCAAATTAAAGGTATTAAAATGTATTTAGCAATTTCAGTTAAAACAATATATTTGCTTAAAAGTGCTATTCCACAATACATTGCAGTTGTACAAATTATACAACCAATATGTGTTTGTAAATGGAAGCCTCCTGAAAATGCTTTATATGGCATAATTAATAAAAATGTATAAAATGTTAAATCAAAAATTCCAAATATCAATGCGATTCCTAATGTTATAAATATTTTTGGAATTTCTCCTATAATATTTTGTAAACCATAATTTATTACTTCTGCTCTTTCGTCATCAATTTCCGGCATTTCCTTTCGTATCTTATTGGTTAGAAATTCACAGATTTTATCTATCATTTTCTCACCCCTCTTTTGTGTTGTTAGGGTGAGTTTATCACTTATTTTTCGACATTTTACATTTCGTTTATGAGATGATGTTTTTGCTTTATAAAAAACTATAAATATGATTTTTGTAAAATATTTTTCATTTTCATAAAATCAACATAAAATATACAAGGGAAAAATGAACAATTCGGGGACACTTTCCAAAATGTACAAATTCTGTACATTTTGGGAAGTGTCCCCGAATTGCTCAATTTTTTTCTTTTTTAATCTTTCTTATTATACTCCATGTTCCAACATATTCTGGAAAGTCTTCAAATTCCATTTCTTCTTTTGTTGTTGGGTGCACTATTTTTAATTTATATGCCCAAAGGGCTATTTGTTTTCCCTGCCCTCTTGTTCCATATTTTTGGTCACCAAATATACTATGACCACAATGACTTAGTTGTACTCTTATTTGATGATGTCTTCCTGTATGTAAATTTATCTCTACTAAACTTAATTTTTTTACTTCATCATATATTAAAACCTTGTAATCTAATTTTGCAAGTTTTGCATTTTTCTTTGTAGCACTTACTACTTTACTCATATTATTTCTTTCATCTTTATACAAATAATCTTCTAATGTTCCCGCTTCTTGCTCAAATTTTCCATCTACAACTGCTAAATATTTCTTTTGGAAAGTTTTATTTCTAACTTCTTCACTTAACCTTGACGCAGCTTTAGAAGTTTTGGCAAATACCATAATTCCGCCTACAGGTCTATCTAACCTATGAACCAAACCTATATATACATTTCCTGGTTTATTATATTTTTCTTTTATATAATTCTTAACCAAACTTAGCATGTCTATATCGCCTGTTTTGTCTGCTTGTGATGGAATGTTTGGTGCTTTTTCTACTACAATTATGTGATTATCTTCATACAATATTTTTAAATTATTCATAATTATCTCATTTCTAATTCAGTTTTCTAATATTATATTCAATATGTAAAATGTGAGTGAGTCCGCGTAGGCGTAGCGCAGCGGAGCGGTGAAGCGACCCGACGCACTAGTATTTTTTAATAACGGAGGGTCGTGACAACAAGGACGAACGGGTTTTACATATTGAATTATTATTTAATAAATCATTTTGAAATTTTTTCCCATCTACCATAGATACCACAAGGTAGAATAAGTTCCGAACCCTCCATTGGCAAACCAATTTCTCCAGATTCTAGCTTTCCTTTATGATTTTTGCAAATTGTTAAACTCAAAATATCTTCTAAAACCTTACTTGAAATTCCAGTTGTATATGAGTTTATTAAGAAGAATAATGGATTATCTGAAAGAACTTTTGAGCACAATTCTACTAAATCATAAATATTATTTTCAAACTGCCAAACTTCGCCATTCGCACCTCTTCCATAAGATGGTGGGTCCATTATTATTGCATCATATTTATTGCCTCTTCTTATTTCTCTATTTACAAATTTTACCACATCATCTACTATAAATCTTACTGGTCTTTCTCTTAATCCAGAAGATTCTACATTTTCTTTTGCCCATGTTGTCATACCTTTTGAACTATCTACATGGCATACTGATGCTCCTGCTGAAAGACATGCTACTGTTGCTCCCCCTGTGTATGCAAATAGGTTAAGCACTTTTATTTCTCTTTTAGAAGATTTTATTTTATCTATCATCCAATCCCAGTTAACAGCCTGTTCTGGAAATAAGCCTGTATGTTTGAATCCCATTGGTTTAATATTAAATGTCAAGTTTTTATAATGAACTTGCCATTGACTTGGCATCTTTTTATTATAATCCCATGAGCCACCACCAGTTTTACTTCTATGATATGTAGCATTTATTTCCTTCCATTTATTCGGAAAGCTCTTACTTTTCCATATTAT
>Ga0129311_1001041_pt1 | contig 21143 bp, 22 predicted proteins | sample Go1ome_FD_94435 | JGI IMG/M metagenome (GOLD analysis project Ga0129311, IMG submission 94435) | Western lowland gorrila individual fecal microbial communities from Wisconsin, USA - Go1022B metagenome | ecosystem: Host-associated > Mammals > Digestive system > Large intestine > Fecal | place... | reverse complement strand
GCTTGTATTAACAGAGAGAAAGACCAGGGACGAGATTATATTTAAACTAAAAGACCAAAAGGCGGAAAGCGTGGTGGATGCCCTGGACCGTTTAGAAAGAAAATGGGGAGATATGTTTTCTAAAGTGTTTAGAAGTATCACGGTAGATAATGGCGTGGAGTTTTCGGATTGTAAGGGCATGGAGCGTTCAGCATTGACACCAGGGGAGAAACGCACATATCTATTCTATTGCCACCCATACAGTAGTTGGGAGAGAGGGACCAACGAGAACACAAACAAACTAATACGCCGCCATATCCCTAAAGGGGAAGATTTTGACGAAAAGCAAGATAGGGACATTGAATTTATAGAAAATTGGATAAACACATACCCACGGGGCATTTTCGGTTTCAAAACATCAGAAGAATTATTTAAAGAAGAGTTGGAAAAAATCACGGCATAATATTTTTTCAAAAACTTGTCGCAAAACTATTGACAAAATATAGAACAGAATCTGTAAACAGAAAAACATTCTCAAAGTATGGGAAGTATGTTAGAATAAGAACAGTGTGAGATTGATCATGCTGTTCTTTTTTGTATGATAAGAAATTGCTTTATAAATTTCTGTCATAGAAAGAGTAATGCAGGATTCATTATGAAAACGGAGTATACAAATGGGAATTTTTTTTATTATTTTTATTATTTTAATGTTTACACAGAATAAGGGTGACAATCGGAACAGTGAGATATTCAAGTTTCTCATCATTGGAAGCATCATTATGTCGGTTGTGTCAACGATCAAGCCATTTTTAAGTTTTATTGCGGTTATTGCACTGATCATATTTATGGTCAGTAAGCTGAATAAGAAAAAACGTTCTGATCAGCGTAAAGAGCAGTACGGCTGGGATCCGCAGCGCTGGGACAATGAGCAGGGAAACACAGGAACCTATGAGAATTATCGTGAAGCAAAGAAAAATGCGGGAAAAAGTAAAGTTCTGCCCCAGGCAGCAGTAAAACGGAAGAAGATTGTCGAGGCTTTTAATGAAAAGTATGATCTGGATCTGACCGCCGCACAGATCCAGGGCATTACGAATGCCACCTATATGTCAGAAATCTGGCGTAAGGAAGTGGAAGCGATGAACCGCAAATATGAAAATGTATATGAATGGTTTCAGGGATATACAAAGTGGCTCCGTGTCTATATGTATGTATTCCATGTGCAGGAGATTACATCCGATATCAGACAGCAGGAAAGCATCAGTATGTATGCTTTTGATGAAGTGATGCGGTATGCGGATCTGTTCCCTGATCTGCCGCTTGCCGAAAAAATCCAAAAAGTAAACGAGAAGTTCTATAGCTCTTTTGACGATGTGAGCTTCATGATCGCTTACCGGTTCCTGGAATCCAAAGGAAGGCACCATAATCTGGGCAATGTGGATCTGGTCAGAGAGGATGAAAAACTGGATGAATTGTTGGAAAAATACAGAACCGACAGCGTAGTACAATAAAGAACAGAACCGGAATCAGGATGCAAAAGATCAGCTTTCCTCAAAGGAAAGCTGTTTTTCTGTTAAAAAACGCATAAAATAAGAATCCCAGAGCTGATCCAAAGATTTGTCCGGCAGGAAAGTTCTGTAAGAGGAGCCGGTTATAAGCATACATTTTCCGTCTGTATAACGGATCGTATAGACAAGCGCCTGTATCTGGGATGCCGGAACGGTACAGGATTTATCCATACACAACTGTTCTGTGATATCTGAAGGTGCATGAAAAGTCATCTGAAAGGAAACCGGTGTCTTTTTTCCTTTGATAAGCTGAAAACAAATGGGACGAAGCTGTTCCCAGCAGGTGTATTCCGGAAGTCCGTCCGGCATGGCATCCACTTCCTCCGCGGTAAAAAATGCAGGTACGGTGCGACCGTCTATATGAAACGTATTGGCAGTTATGATCTGGATATCCTCGACTGCCATCCGATCAAAAGCAGATCCGGTAAACAGTGCAGCCATAAAACTTCTGTTATCTGTAATCGTAAAACAACGCATCTGTTGAAAACTCCTTTTGAATGAGTGATTCGATTGTATATAAAAACAGTATAGCATGGTGCTATATTTGTCACAATCATAAAAAAAATGTGAATTTTGTGAATTGCCTTTACAGCATTTAGTATCTGTGTTATGCTTACATAGTATTGAAAACTATGTTAAAAGCTTTTTGATAATACAATATCTGAGACTTGATATAGAATATTTGGAGGAAATTATGAGTTATAAGATTATATTGGACAGTTGTGGGGAATTACCCGAGAAATTCCGGAATGATCCAAGATTTGAGAGGGTTCCGCTTGGACTGGAAGTAGGTGATTATTCCATTCTGGATGATGAGAGCTTTGACCAGAAGACTTTTTTGGAGAAAGTAGCTGCATGTCCGACCTGCCCCGAGTCATCCTGTCCGTCTCCGCAGAGATATATGGAAGCATATCATTGTGATGCGGATCATATCTATGTGGTAACGCTTTCTTCCAAACTGAGCGGTTCCCATAACAGTGCGGAACTTGGAAAACGCCTGTATGAGGAGACCTACGGAGAGAAGCAGATCTGTGTTGTGGATTCCAGATCAGCCTCCGGCGGAGAAACACAAATTGCGCTCCTTGCCATGGAACTGGAAGAACAGGGACTTGATTTTGATACGATCAGCAAGAGACTGAATGCATACAGGAACGGCATGAACACTTATTTTGTACTGGATAATCTTGAGACACTGCGCAAAAACGGTCGCTTATCCGGTGTGAAGGCAATAATTGCATCCACACTGAACATCAAGCCGGTTATGGGTGCCGAGATGGGCAATATTATCCAGCTGGGACAGTGTGTCGGCTTTAAGAAAGCTTTGAAAAAAATGGCAGAGACTCTCTGTAAGGAAGTTTGTGATCCTGAGAGCAAGCGTGTGATTATTACACATTGTAATACGAGAGAACGTGCGGAAGCATTGAAATCAGAATTGATGAAACAGTTACATTTCCATGAGATCATGATTATGGATACTGCAGGAGTCAGCAGCATGTATGCCAATGACGGTGGTATTATTGTAACGGTATAAAATGGATAAAAAATGAAATTTTAAGATTGTTTTAGGGCAAAATGTTGACAGAGCCGGATATTGCGGGTTTTCCAGATGGGGAAACGCAGTCTGGCTCTGTTTGTCATTGTAAGAGAACCGTTCCGGATATCTGCGACCTGACGAAGATTGACAAGAGTTTTTTTGTTAATACGGTAAAAAGCATCATTATTTTCGAGCGTGGCAGAAAGGTCGGATAATTTTCCAATCGTGCTGATGGTCTTACCGGAGGCTGCGTAGACATATAAGAGCGGTTTGGCAGCATAAGCGTAGAGAAAATCTTCTTCTTTTAAATAGAAAGTCTCGGACTCACCCTGAATCGGGATGGGTGGTTTGCTTGCGGAGTGCAGTTTCAGTCCCTGTGTGATCATGTCTGTCAGAGCCTGCACCTGGATGGGCTTTTGGATATGTAAGAGATTGTCAGGAGTATCTGTTAAAAGGGTATAATCTGTGATTCCGGAGCACAGGACAATGGGAGCGGTCACACCTGCCCGGCGAAGCAGAAGGGCAACATCCATGCCGTTTTTTCCTTCGGAATGATAATCGATAAAAAACAGATCATAGATCATGGGAGCATGCAACAGCGCAGAGATACTACCGAAAGAATCCAGATACAGATTTCCGGTTGTATGGATTCTGCGGTCAGATTCCCTGGAGAGCAGACGCTCCAGCTGCTTTCTGTCAGCGATAATGTCATCACAAATTGCAATATGCATGATAGCCCTCCCTTTAAAACGGATCTGTCATATGGTACGAAATTCGATCGGAAGATTCAGTAACAGCACAATAAGAGCAATCTGAAGAAACAGGATTGCAGGCATTCCATAGACAAAATACCAGTGTCGGGTCTTGTGATGGAATATACGCATGCCTAAAATCGAACCAATACTTCCACCGATAATGGCGATCAGGAAAAGTGTTGCTTCCGGAATGCGCCACAAATGTTTTTTTGCCTTATATTTATCCAGATACATAGCGAAAAAACCGATCAGATTCATAATGACAAAATATATGATTAAAACAGCAATAACCTTCATATCCAAAACCTCCGGAAATTGTAATTATTGTAGCATATTCCATAGCTTCGGTCAAAAGATGTTTTTGTGTCCGGTGTCCTGTTTTTTCGGAAGAGGTGGATGGTTTGCACGGCCCTTTGTATTATGCCTGCATTCAAAAAACAGCGTAGCAGACAAAAAAACTGCTACGCTGAAAGATTTGAAAGATTTTACTGATTTGTCAGAGGATCTTTACCCTGCTCCTGAAGCTTCATTGCACGAACCTTGCTGGAAAGACCAAACAGGTTGATAAAGCCTTCTGCATCATGATGATCATACAGATCACCGGTTGTGAAGGAAGCAATGCTCTCATTGTACAGAGAGTAGGGAGAAGTTGTGCCGGCTTTGATGATGTTGCCCTTGTAGAGTTTGAACTTCACTTCACCGGTTACGTTCTTCTGGGTGGATTCGATAAATGCCTGAACAGCTTCACGAAGCGGAGTGAACCATTTTCCTTCGTATACGATCTGAGCAAACTTGTTTCCAAGATCCTGCTTTAATGCGTAGGTGTCACGGTCTAAGATCAGCTCTTCTAACTGCTGGTGAGCTTCGTACAGAATGGTTCCGCCGGGAGTCTCATATACACCACGGGACTTCATACCGACAACACGGTTCTCTACGATATCAACAATACCGATACCATGCTTGCCGCCCAGTCTGTTTAACTCACGGATGATATCGGATACTTTCATTTCTTTGCCGTTTACGCTCTTGGGAACGCCATGTTCAAAGGTCATGGTTACATATTCGCCTTCATCCGGTGCTTTTTCGGGAGTGGTTCCCAGTACCAGAAGATGGTCATAATTCGGCTCATTTGCAGGATCTTCCAGCTCCAGACCTTCATGGCTGATATGCCACAGGTTACGGTCACGGCTGTAGGAATTATCTGCTGAGAACGGAAGATGAATGCCATGCTGACGGCAATATTCGATCTCCTCTTCACGGGAGTTCATGGTCCATTTTTCATTTCTCCATGCAGCAATGATCTTTAAGTCCGGAGCCAGTGCCTTGATACCGAGCTCAAAACGGATCTGATCATTTCCTTTTCCTGTAGCACCGTGGCAGATAGCGGTAGCTCCTTCTTTACGTGCGATCTCTACCAGACGTTTTGCAATTGCAGGTCTTGCCATGGAAGTACCGAGCAGATACTTGTTCTCATATACGGCATGTGCCTGTACGCAGGGAACGATGTATTCATCACAGAAGATATCGGTAAGGTCTTCGATATACAGCTTTTCTGCACCGCTTGCTTTTGCACGCTCCTCAAGCCCATCCAGTTCGCTTTCCTGTCCGCAGTCTGCACAGACACAGATAACATCGTAATCGAAGTTCTCCTTCAGCCAGGGAATGATCGCGGTGGTATCAAGACCGCCGGAGTAAGCCAGAATTACTTTTTCTTTCATGTTTTTCTCCTCCATATAGGTATAAGTGTTATGTAGTGCAGCAAAAAATTGAGGTATCAAAAATCGCTGCAAAAATGTTCTGAACCTAATATACAACATCCGGTGCATGAATGCAATACCCAATTTCTGCATAAAATATCAAAACAAAGTGAATATAATGCATAAAATAAAAATAAACTTGAATAATATGCAATGCAGATGTATAATTATTCAAAAAGTCGGCAAAGGTTGTTTTTCTAAGTGGGATACAGTAAAATAAGAATAAGTGGCTGTTTGTTCCTGAGCGAAGACAGATAGCTGTGTACAATTTCTTTGCTACAGATCGCTCGGAAATGAGGATTACGATGATAAGAGTAGGAATTATCGGTGCCACCGGATATGCAGGCGGTGAATTGGTGAGGATCTTAATGGGGCATAAGGATGCAGAGATCAGATGGCTCGGTTCCAGAAGCTACATAGATAAGAAGTATGCAGAGGTCTACCGCAATATGTTTCAGATTGTGGATGCGACCTGCATGGATGATAATATGGAAGCACTTGCAGATCAGGTGGATGTTATTTTTACCGCAACACCACAGGGACTGTGTGCATCCCTTGTGAATGATGAGATTTTAAATAAGGTAAAGATCATCGATCTGAGTGCGGATTTTCGTATCAAAGACGTAAAGGTATATGAGAAATGGTACGGGCTTGAACATAAGAGTCCGCAGTATATTGAAGAAGCAGTATACGGACTGTGTGAGATCAACCGTGAAAAGGTAAAGAGCGCGAGGATCTGCGCGAATCCGGGATGTTATACGACATGCTCCATACTGACGGCATACCCGCTTGTCAAAGAGGGTCTGATTGATCCGGATACCTTGATCATCGATGCAAAGTCCGGAACGAGTGGTGCAGGCAGAGGTGCAAAAGTACCAAACCTGTATTGTGAAGTTAATGAGAATATCAAGGCATATGGTGTGGCAACACACCGTCATACGCCGGAGATTGAAGAACAGCTCGGATATGCTGCCGGAAAACCGATCGTATTGAATTTTACACCGCATCTGGTTCCGATGAACAGAGGAATCCTGGTAACGGAATATGCGACTCTGACGAAGAAAGCGGATGGAAGCCTTCCGACAAAGGCGGAGATCCGTGCCGTCTATGAACGCTATTATGCAAATGAAAAGTTTGTCCGTGTACTGGAAGACGGTGTCTGTCCGGAGACAAAGTGGGTGGAAGGCAGCAACTATGTGGATGTCGGTTTCGTGATCGATGAAAGAACAGGACGCATCATTATGATGGGAGCACTTGATAATCTTGTAAAGGGTGCGGCAGGACAGGCTGTGCAGAACATGAATCTGATGTTTAAACTTCCGGAATCGGAGGGACTGGAGTTAGTGCCGATGTTCCCGTAATATGTGCGGATCACCGTATGTACAATGCAGGATAACAGAAAGCTGCGATGAGCAGCTGTAGATATAAATGAGCAGGTATAAAAGAGAAAAGTGGAGGATCTATGGAAGATATTGATAAGAAGATACAGAATATGGAGTTAATCATTGCCATGCGTGTGCTGCAGCAGGAAAACACACCGGAAAACAGAAACCGCATGTTAAATGAGATGATGCGGTCAAAGTTCATCACGCCGGCAACCATTCCGGAATCCGAGGCGGAAAAAGTACGGGAGAATCAGAAAAAAGGAGAGAAGGTTCCGGTACAGGTAAGTTTCAAGGTTGTTACGACCAAGGACGGCAGGCGCTTTTTGCCGGCATTTACCGATTCCGTGCAATTAAATGAATGGAAAGAGAAGTGCGGCATAACGGTTCCGCTAAAAAATATGATCATGAATTTTGACGTATATGCGCAGTATATCTTAAATTCCGGCGGAGATCTTGCGGGATATATCATCAATCCATTTGGAGAAAATCTTGTATTTCCGGCAGAGCTGATCAAAAATCTTGCCATGCAGAAGGCACAGCATATGGCGAAGATCGCAAAACAGAAGGGATTAAAACCCGGAGCCGGACAGGAAGGAAGTAAAGAAGTATGACGATCAGGACAATGACGATCGAAGATTATGACGGCGTGTATGCTTTATGGATGAGTATAAAAGGCTTTGCAATCAGGAGCGTGGATGATTCCCGGGAAGGTGTGGAAGTGTTTTTAAAAAGAAACCCCACAACCAGTGTGGTAGCTGAAGAAGGCGGCAGGATCACCGGAGCGATCCTGTGCGGACATGACGGCAGAAGAGGCTGCATGTACCATGTATGTGTTGCCGAGGAATACCGTATGCGCGGCATTGGCAGGCAGATGGTCGTCATGGCAATGGAGGCACTGCGGAAAGAGAAGATCAATAAGGTATCTTTGATTGCGTTTACGCAAAATGATATCGGGAATGCGTTCTGGAACAGGATCGGCTGGACGAAGAGGGAAGACCTGAATTATTATGATTTTACCCTGAATACAGAAAATATTATTGCATTCAATCAGTAGAAAGCAAAGTCAAGAAGTAAAACTCAAGTCAGGAAACAGACCGACTGCGAAGATGATCAGAGGACTGTCAGGATATCGTGATCGGATCGGGAAAGAAGGAAATTATGAATAAGACAGAGATGACAGAAGTCATGAGCAAGGCGCAGGTGCTGATCGAGGCACTTCCGTATATCCAGAAATTCAACAGAAAGATCATCGTTGTAAAATATGGCGGCAGCGCCATGGTGGATGAGAATCTGCAGAGAAGCGTAATTCAGGATGTAACCCTGTTAAAGCTGGTCGGCTTCAAGCCGATCATCGTGCATGGCGGCGGTAAGGAGATCAGCAAGTGGGTAGGCAAGGTCGGAAAAGAAGCTGAGTTTGTGAACGGGCTGCGTGTCACCGATGCCGAGACAATGGAAATTGCGGAAATGGTATTAAATAAGGTCAACAAGCGACTGGTTACCATGGTGGAAGCGCTTGGTGTAAAGGCGATCGGACTGACCGGCAAAGACGGCGGACTGCTTCGTGTTGACAAAAAGTATTCGGATGGCAAGGATATCGGTTTTGTCGGAGACGTGAAACAGGTGGATCCGAAGATCCTGTATGATCTGCTGGAAAAGGATTTTCTGCCCATCATTGCACCGATCGGCATGGATGACCATTTTGACACCTACAATATCAACGCTGATGATGCGGCATGTGCGATCGCAAAAGCCGTTGGTGCTGAAAAGCTTGCCTTTTTAACGGATATTGAAGGATTGTATAAAGACATCAATGATAAATCAAGCTTTATCTCCAGACTGACCGCAAGTGATGCGGAGAAGCTGATCCATGACGGGCTGATCGGCGGGGGCATGCTGCCGAAGTTAAACAACTGTACGTCTGCGATCAGAAACGGCGTAAACCGTGTACATATTCTGGATGGACGTATTGCACACTGTCTGCTTCTGGAGATCTTCACCAATTCCGGTATCGGTACTGTGATCATGCGTGATGCGGATGAAGCAGTGTGCCATCCGGACAAGCAGTAACCGGAGCGGTAACAGAATAAAACCGAGCATGGAGGAACATGAACATGGATATGAAAGAATATATCGCAGAAGCGGAAGAAGCACTTTTACATACCTATAACCGTTATCAGATCGTGTTAGATCATGGGGAAGGTGTCTATCTGTATGATATGACAGGAAAAAAATATCTGGATTTTGTATCGGGAATTGCGGTATTTGCACTCGGATACGGCAATCAGGCTTATAACGATGCACTGAAGGCACAGATTGATAAAGTCATTCATACATCCAACTACTATTACAATGCACCGGCAATTGAAGCAGCAAAGAAATTAAAAAAAGTCAGTGGCATGGACCGCGTCTTTTTCACAAACTCCGGAGCGGAGGCAATTGAAGGAGCAATCAAGGCTGCCAGAAAATATGCTTATCTCAAAGATGGTACAACAGATCATGAGATCATTGCCATGGAGCATTCTTTCCATGGAAGAACCATGGGGGCACTGTCCGTAACTGGTAATCCCAAGTATCGTGAGGCATTTGAACCGATGATCGGTAATATCCGCTTTGCGACTCTGAATGATTTTGACAGTGTGCTTGCAAATGTGACGGACAAGACCTGTGCGATTTTATTTGAAACTGTACAGGGTGAGGGCGGTATCCATCCGGCAACGGAAGAATTTATGAAAAAGGTGAAGGCACTGTGTGAGGAAAGAGATATCCTGCTGATTCTGGACGAGATCCAGTGCGGTATGGGAAGAACGGGCGAGATGTTCGCATGGCAGAGATACGGTGTGAAACCTGATATTATGACTTGTGCAAAAGCACTCGGATGCGGTGTGCCGGTGGGAGCTTTCTTAATGACTGAGAAGGTCGGACAGCACTCCCTTGCAGCGGGAGACCACGGAACGACCTATGGTGGGAATCCACTTGCCTGTGCAGCTGTCTGCAAGGTGCTTGATCTGTTTGAAGAGATGAATATTCTTGAAAATGTCAGGGAGACAGGTGCATATTTACAGGAAAAACTCGACACGCTGGTAAAAAAATATGATATGATTCAGGAAAGACGTGGTATGGGGCTGATGCAGGGACTGGTATTTGACCGGCCTGTTGCACCTTATATCAATGAGGCACTGGAGCAGGGACTGCTTCTGATCAATGCGGGAAGTGACATCATCCGGATTATTCCGTCCCTGATTGTGACGAAAGAAAATGTGGATCAGATGATAGAGATTTTGGACCGGTGTCTGTCCAAAACAGAATAACGGAGTTAAAATATGAACTTAAAAAACAGATTATGTATTGCACTGCTGATCCTGTGCATGCTGGCATTGGAGATCTATGTTGGAGCAATCAATTCAAAACCTGTTACGGAAGAGAATACTTTCTATGCAAAGGATACGATTGTCTTATGGTATACGGACGATACGTTAACGGATTTCCTGAACAGTGTTGCACTTGCATATTATGAAGATACGGATGTACATGTGGAATTAAAGCTGGTATCCGGTCTGGAATATCTGGAAAATATCAATTATGCGAGTATCAGAAGCGGAGAAAGCCCGGATTTGTATATTGTCGGTAACGATATGCTGGGAAAGGCATATAAGGCAGGACTGGCAGCGGAAGTATCGGATCAGTACAATACGCTGAATGAGGAAAATTATCCGGCATCGGCGTTAGAAGCGGTGACTTATGACGGAAAATACGTAGCATATCCGATGTACTTTGAGACAAGTTATCTTTTGTACAATGCAACCTATCTGGAACAGGTGGCGGCAGCCGATGTGGAGGCACAGTGGGAAACAGATGCATCCTCAGAAAATGCGGATGCCGGGACACAGAACACAGAAACGGATAATGCGCAGTCGGATACATTGGCACAGAATCCGGAGTTTCAGAGTGCCGTCAGGAACCGTGCACAGGAGCTGGTACCCACAACGATAGAAGAAATTCTTGATTTTGCGGACCAGTATGATGCACCCGAAAATGTAGATGCGATCTTTGAATGGGATGTATCCGATATTTTTTATAATTATTTTTTTGTAGGTAATTATGTGGATGTGGGCGGCCCGGCAGGAGATAATCCGGATCAGGTTGATATCTATAATGAGAATGCGATCCGTTGTCTGACTGTATATCAGGAATTGAATCAGTTCTTTTCCATTGACGCAGATCAGGTGAACTACGAAAGTGTGATTCAGGACTTTTTGGATGGTAAGACGATTTTTACACTTGCGACCACGGATGCGATTGCGAATCTGGAACAGGCGAAAGCAGATGGCTCTTTCCCATATGAGTACGGAGTTGCCATGATTCCGGATCTGACAGAGGATCTGTTGTCAAAAGAAGTATCCTACACCAATGCCATTGCGATTAATGGCTATAGTGATAAAAAAACGCAGGCAAATGCGTTTGCAAGGTATATCAGTTATGTCCATGCAGGTTCGCTCTATGCAAGAACCGGAAAAGTGGCATCGAGTCTTGGAATTTCGTATGATCTTGGAGCACTTGATGTGATCATGCTTGCATATGCGGAGACAGTACCTATGCCGAAAGTTGTAGAGACGAGCAATTTCTGGATCGAGCTGGAAATGTGCTTTACCAATGTGTGGCAGGGGGACGATGCAAATCAGGCATTAAAACAGTTGTCCGAGAAGATCATGAAACAGATTACCGGAAATGAATATACAGAAGAATATATCGAGATTCCACAGGAAACGGAAGAGGAGATCTACGAGGACAGCGGAATGGACGATTAAGGAGTGCATAAAATCCAATCAGGGGGACATCCTTTATGAAAAAGGGGTTTCGTATGATTGGATTTTTCATTGCAATAATATCCGGTGCGCTGATGAGTATTCAGGGTGTGTTCAATACCCAGGTATCCAAAACGGCGGGAACATGGACAGCGAGTGCATTTGTACAGTTCAGTGCACTGCTTGTCTGCCTGGCGGCATGGGGAATCACAGAACGCAGGTCCTTTGCCGGGCTATGGGAAGTGGAACCGAAGTACCTGCTGCTTGGCGGGATGATCGGTGCGTTTATTACGCTGACAGTTATAAAAAGTGTTGCGGCCCTGGGACCGGCTGCGTCGGCGATGATCATTGTCATCTCACAGCTGATTGTGTCTTATATGATAGAAATTTTCGGACTTTTCGGAATGGATAAAGAGCCCTTTTCATGGCGCAGAGCGATCGGGATGCTGCTTGCAATCGGTGGTATCATATTGTTTAAAAAGTAGTGGTAAAAGTAGCATATAGAAAGAACTTGCACTTGTTTTTCAAAATCAGATAGCATACAATAAATACACGGTTATCATATGTAAATCAGAATATGCCAAAAAGGTATAAAAAACAAGGTAAGATTCTGTCCGGAAGTGGTTTCGTGGGAATGCTGTTACTGCTTTTGTTATGTGGCTGCGGAGCAAAGGAGTATGAGTTCCAGGCAGACTACGGAATGCAGGAGAAAGCAGATAAGGCAGGACAGGATGAATACAAAGAAAACGGTAATGCAGCTGAAGCACAGGGTGACGTTGAAACGTCGGAGATTTTCAATGATGATGCTGGTATGGATGCCGGGGGAAGCTGCTATGTGCATATCTGCGGTGCGGTTATCCGGCCGGGAGTCTATTGTGTGGCAGAGGGCAGCCGGTTGTATGAAGTGATTCTGGCAGCAGGCGGTCTGGAAACGGATGCTGCGGATGAAGCCATTAATCAGGCACAGGAAGTAACGGATGGAATGCAGATTTATATCCCGACAAGGAAAGAAGTTTCATCGTCAGAGGAAAACATGCCCGGAGGGTATCAGCCGGCATCCGGAAATACGGGATATAGTGCCGCGGTTTCGGATGCACGGATTGACTTAAATACTGCCGGAGTGCAGGAATTGTGCACCCTTCCGGGAATCGGAGAGGCCAGAGCGCAGGCGATTATTGCATACCGCGAAGAACATGGTGCGTTCAAAAGCACGGACGAATTGATGAATGTAACCGGGATCAAAGCAGGCGTATATGAAAAAATAAAAGAATTGATAAAGGTATAAGTGTGAAAATGGGAAAGAAAGTATTGATCGTTGATGATGAGAAACTGATTGTCAAGGGAGTGCGTTTCAGTCTGGAACAGGACGGAATGGAAGTTGACTGTGCCTATGACGGTGAAGAAGCGTTGGAAAAGGTGAGAAACCATACATATGACATTGTATTGTTAGATATCATGCTTCCAAAGCTGAGCGGTCTGGAGGTGTGCCAGCAGATTCGGGAATTTTCCGATGTGCCGGTAGTCATGCTGACTGCAAAGGGCGATGATATGGATAAGATCCTTGGACTGGAATATGGTGCGGATGATTATATTACCAAGCCGTTTAATATTCTGGAAGTAAAAGCCAGAATCAAAGCGATTATGCGCCGTACAGTGAGAACTGAGAAAGAAAAAACGGCAAGTATTGTGGAATATGGCGATCTGAAGCTGGATTGCGAGAGCAGAAGAGTCTATATCTGTGGACGAGAGATGAATCTGACAGCAAAGGAATTCGATGTACTGGAATTATTGGTATTAAATCCGAACAAGGTCTACAGTCGTGAAAATCTGCTGAAGACGGTCTGGGGGGCGGACTATCCGGGAGATGAGCGAACAGTGGATGTGCACATCAGAAGACTGCGTGAAAAGATCGAAACAAATCCAAGCGAGCCGAAGTATGTTCATACAAAGTGGGGTATGGGATATTTCTTTAAAGGATAAGAACCGGTATGATTCCGAAAATAAAAAATTTTCTTGGAAAAATTAAATTGCTGCGAAGCTTTAAGGTACGGATATTTCTGATTATTATGCTGGCAGGGAGTATTCCGTGCCTTATCTTAAGATATGGGATTCTGGAGACCTATACAGAACGTGCCGTGAATCTGAAAATTTCCGATGTGCAGACGCAGGGGCGTATTCTGGCCAATCATCTTCTCACCTATAATTATCTTTTAGACTCTTCTTCGGAAGTGGTAAATGCGGAATTGTCGCAGTTTGCGGAGCTGTATGACGGAAGAATTCTGGTTGTGGATCAGAATTTCAAGGTCATTAAGGATACCTATGATATCAGTCAGGGAAAAGTGATGATTTCTGAAGAGATCATCAAATGTTTTAATGGTACCAACACATCCAGTTATGACAGTAAGAATGAATATTTGGAGATGACAATACCAATTATCCAGAATGTAGTCGTGGAAAATCCGGAAGAATCCGGGGAGATGTCTGTTGTGAGTGGGGTACTGTTAATCAGTGTTTCGACGGATTCAATCCAGACTACCAAACAGATTCTTAACAGGAATGCGCTGATACTGGAGTTTTCACTCTTGATTCTGCTAGTTGGAATCGCTGCAGTTACGGCACACCTGATCAGCAAGCCGTTTGAACATGTTACGACAGAGATCCAGAAGGTCAAGGCAGGATTTTCAAATGAGAAAATTTCGGTGCCGGAGTATCTGGAGACGGAGCGTATTGCAGATGCATTTAATGAGCTATACGGCAGAATGAGGGTACTTGACGAGTCCAGAGAAGAGTTTGTATCCAATGTCAGTCATGAACTGAAAACACCGATGACCTCCATGAAGGTATTAGCGGACTCCCTGCTGATGCAGGAAGAGGTTCCGGCAGAACTTTATCATGAGTTTCTGCTGGATATCGCAGATGAGATTGACCGGGAGAATAAGATCGTAAATGATCTTCTGTCCCTGGTTAAAATGGATAAAACACAGGCGGATGTCAATATCACGCAGGTGGATGTAAATGCCATGCTGGAACTGATATTAAAACGGCTTCGTCCGATTGCGATGAAGAGGGATGTGGAACTGACGCTGGAATGTAATCGTCCCGTAGTCGCTGGTATTGATGAAGTAAAGATCACACTTGCATTTACCAATCTGGTGGAAAATGCAATTAAGTATAATATTGAACATGGCTGGGTAAAGGTGCTGTTAGATGCAGATCACCAGTTTTTCACTGTAGAAGTATCCGACTCCGGAATCGGGATTCCGGAAGAGTCCTTTGAGCAGATCTACGAGCGTTTTTACCGTGTTGATAAATCTCATTCAAGGGAAATCGGCGGAACAGGACTTGGATTGTCTATCACAAGGAATGCGATTCTGATGCACAGAGGTTCTATCAAAGTAGCAAGTACGGTCGGAGAGGGAACGACTTTTACGGTTAAAATACCACTCAATTATGTGAAATGAGCTATGTAGCGGATGGTGAGGAATATAGGGTATGAATAAAAGATTCCTGCGTATGGCGGCACTTATGATGGCATGCATGCTACTGCTGTTAAGCGGATGTGCCGGATCTGAAAAAGTGAATGATGAAAACAATGTTTCTTACGACCTGTATTTTCTTAATAATGAGGAAACTAAGGTGTTTTCAAAAAAAATTGATATAGAGCGGGGAGACATTGCTTATCAGTTATCTGCTTTAATTGATGCAATGAGAACGAAACAGGATGATCTGGAAACGCATGGAGCACTGGATTACGATTTTTCCGTACTCAGTGTTACGCTTGACGGAGAACAGGTTATTATGAACCTGGATGAGAGATATCTTCTGTTAAAACCGGGAACAGCAGTATTGATCAGGGCTGCAGTTGTCCGTACACTGACCCAGGTGGAGGGCGTAACCTGTGTGAGCTTTCAGATCGAAGGAACGCCGCTTGCAGATACAGCAGGAAATCCGCTTGGAACGCTGACAGCGGATATGTTTATTGACAATGCCGGAACGGAGATCAATGCATATCAGACAACCACCCTGACGCTCTATTTTGCAAATGAAACAGGGGATATGCTGGTTTCCGAAAAAAGGGAAGTGGAATATAACAGCAATATCGCACTGGAAAAGATTGTTGTAGAACAGCTTTTGGCGGGCCCTAAGAAGGATGGCTGTTATCCAATGGTGAATCCGGCAACCACGATTGTATCCATTGCAGTGAAGGATGGAGTATGTTATGTAAACTTGAGTCAGGACTTTCTGACCCAGATTTATAATGTAACGGCGGATGTTACCCTGTATGCAATCACGAATTCACTGATTGAACTGACAAATGTGAATAAAGTACAGATCATGGTGGAGGGGGAGACCAATGTTCTGTACAATGAGAAGGTTAGTCTGAATACGATTTTTGAAAGAAACCTGGAGCTGGTCGAGAAATGAGTTTATAAGATGAAAAGACCGCTATGTTTTATCTGTTTCTTATTTGTGGCTGCAGTGGCAATATATCTGCAACTGGTACCGCAGCCACAATTTGATGTAGGAACCTGTGAGGGTACACAGGTGTATTTAACCGGAACGGTGGACAGAGTAGAATACCGCAACGGTAAAAAGCAATTATATCTAAAGCATGTCGTGTGTGATTCCTCACACAGCGAACTCGTTTCTGAGTTTTGCAAATTCAATGAAATAGCATGTATATGTTATCTGACCGAAGGAGAACAGATCTCTGCAGACAATAAGGCTGCAGATGCCAGTATGGTGTCAGATGAAAAACGAACTGTCGATGATAATGTATTAGTTGGAAGCCGGGTAACTGTCAGCGGAAAGCTGTGTATGTTTGACCGGGCAAATAATCCGGGCGAATTCGATACGCGGTCCTACTATGCAGTGCAGAAGATCTATTTTTCTCTGCAAAAAGCATGGATATGTGGAGTAAAAAGTGATTGTGACAGGCTTGCAAATGCGTTGTACAGAATCAGGCGGGCAGGATGCAGTATTTTTGACAGATATCTGTCCGGAGCAGATGCAGGAATACTTCGTGCCATGTTGTTAGGAGACCGTACAGCATTGGAAAAGTCGGATAAATCACTTTTTACCAAAAGCGGAATTTCACATGTATTGGCAATTTCGGGTGTTAAGACGCAAAACTTGGCTATCCCCCTACCCCGTAGAAACCGCATAAACTCGGCATTTGTGCCACTACATTTCGCTAAAATTTACATTCTAAAACTGTGCTTAGACGAGGAAATTATTCCCCGTTGTCGTTTCCCTTGTTCAAGGGGGTATTTCAGAAAATGTATAAATTGGCAAAAGAAGCAATAATTCAGCGTAAGTTAATCTTATGGCAAAAGCATAATAAATTAGCAAAAGGAGAAGAAGCCTATGGCATATAAAGAATATAGAGAAATGAAAGTTTATGAATCAAGCGGATACCAGTACAAACGGACACCAAGCATTGTCCTTAAGGGAAAATGGCTCTCAGAACTTGGGTTTGATATCGGAGAGCAGATTGAAGTGAAGTGCGAAGATGGGCGTTTGATTATAACTAAAGCAAACGAAATATGGGACATAAATTAGCTTGCAACTATTCGCAATCTCGAATATAATAATCTTAATATCATTTGTTGGAATTGATGGAGGAAAACGAATGGATTATTTATCATCAGCGGAAATAGCAAAAAAATGGAATGTTTCGCAAAGAAGAGTTGCAGTATTTTGCAAGGAAGGCAGAGTTAAAGGTGCTGTTCTTATTGGGCGAATGTGGATGATACCAAAGGATGCAGAAAAACCGATAGATCCAAGATGTATAATGAATAAAGAGGAAAATCTGTCTGATATTAAAAATGACGGAGGAAAAGAGAATGGTTGATACCAAAAAGGAACAGGAACGAGAGGAACTTCATCGTGCAATATGGGCGATTGCAGATGAACTGCGTGGAGCAGTTGATGGCTGGGATTTCAAAAATTATGTTCTTGGTACGATGTTTTATCGTTATATTTCCGAAAACCTGTGTAATTACATAAACAATGGTGAAATTGATGCAGGCAACACGGATTTTGATTTTGCAAAAATGCCGGATGAGGATGCAGAAGAAGCAAGAGCTGGATTGGTAGAAGAAAAAGGTTTTTTTATCCTTCCAAGTGAGCTTTTCTGTAATGTCCGCGCCAAGGCAGTAAATGATGAAAATTTAAATGAAACACTGGAGCGCGTGTTCCGTCACATCGAAGAATCAGCAAAAGGCAGTGAAGCAGAGAGTGACTTTGCCGGATTGTTCGATGACTATGATGTAAACAGCAATAAACTAGGTTCTACAGTTGTAAAGCGAAATGAAAAACTTGTTAAACTGTTGAATGGTGTAGGAGAGATGAATCTAGGAGATGTGAAGGATCATTCCATTGATGCCTTCGGGGATGCGTATGAGTACCTTATGACTATGTATGCATCAAATGCCGGAAAATCTGGCGGGGAATTCTTTACTCCGGCAGATGTATCCGAACTGCTCACACGGCTTGGAACTGTAGGTAAAACAGAAATCAATAAGGTATATGATCCTGCTTGTGGTTCGGGTTCATTGCTTTTGAAGGCTGAGAAAATCCTGGGAAAAGATGCTATCCGTAATGGCTTTTATGGGCAGGAAATCAATATCACAACCTACAATTTGTGCCGTATTAATATGTTTCTGCATGATGTGGGATTTGATAAATTTGATATAGCCTGTGAGGATACACTGCTCAGTCCACAACATTGGGATGATGAGCCATTTGAGCTGATCGTGTCTAATCCGCCTTATTCTATCAAATGGGCGGGAGACGAAAATCCATTGCTCATCAATGATCCTCGCTTTGCTCCGGCTGGAGTTCTGGCACCTAAGAGCAAAGCGGATATGGCGTTTATTATGCACAGTTTATCATGGCTTGCTTCTAATGGAACTGCTGCCATTGTATGTTTCCCAGGAATTATGTACCGTGGCGGTGCAGAGCAGAAAATCCGTAAATATCTGGTAGACAACAACTATATCGACTGTATTATTCAGTTGCCGAGTAACCTGTTCTTTGGAACTTCGATTGCGACTTGTATCATGGTAATGAAAAAGAATAAAACAGACAATAAGACCCTGTTTATTGATGCCACAAGTGAATGCGTGAAGGTGACTAACAATAATAAGCTGACACCAGAGAACATTGATCGGATTGTAGATGTGTTTGCTAAGCGTGAAGAAATGGAACATTTTGCGCATTTGGCAAGCTACGAAGAAGTATCTGGCAATGATTATAATTTGTCTGTATCCACGTATGTAGAAGCAGAAGACACAAGAGAGAAAATTGACATCGTGAAATTGAATGCAGAAATTAAGGAAATTGTTGTTCGTGAGCAAGTGCTCCGTGATGAGATTGATAAGATCATCGCAGAAATCGAGGTGAACTCATGAGTGCAAAAGAATTAAAAGTGTCTTTTAATGCCCCGTTAAATGAACTTGACACGGAAGTGCAGACATATGGATGTAGAGCAAATAACCCAGATATATGTGCTAATAATTCCATTACAAATATTTGTGCTTTTACATCTGAAGATGGTATTTGTAGAAAGCCGTCTCGTGCATGGAAAAAACAATATCATAAATTAAGTGGAGGGCAGAAAAATGAGTAAAATTGATGATTTGATTCAAGAATTCTGTCCTGACGGAGTTGAATATAAACCAATAAAAAAATTGGCAGAAGTTGGAACTGGAAACAGTAATGGCAATGAAGCACAGGAAGATGGAAAGTATCCATTTTTTATACGTTCACAAACTGTGAAAAGAAAAAACGAATGGGAATATGATGAAGAAGCAATTATTATACCTGGAGAAGGTGGGATTGGAGAAATATACCATTATGTGAATGGCAAATATGCTATTCATCAAAGGGTGTATCGTATACATTTTACTGATAATTCAGTCGATGTTAAGTTCGCTTATCATTATTTTCGCGCTTTTTTTAAGAATTTTATTATGCGTAAGGCCGTAAGTGCGACCGTGAAATCTATAAGAAAGCCTATGATAGAGGAGTTTATGCTCCCTGTACCTCCTCTGGAGGTACAACGTGAAATAGTCCATATTTTGGACTCTTTCACGTTACTTACAGCCGAGCTTACAGCCGAGCTTACAGCTCGGAAGAAACAGTATAGTTTTTACAGAGACACTTTAATACAAAAAGAGTGTAAATCTGAAAAAGTTAAGCTGAATACTGTTTGTGAAATTTATGACGGAACACATCAAACACCAAAATATACTAACGGTGGAATACCATTTGTGAGTGTAGAAAACATTGATGATTTGTATGGAACACAAAAATTCATTTCGACAGAGGCTTATGCGAAATATAAAGTTAAACCCCGCATAGGTGATGTTTTTATGACAAGGATTACTGCAGGGATTATTGGAAAATGTACAGTAGTAGAGCGAAATGATGATTTAGCTTATTATGTTTCGCTGGCATTGTTGCGTCCAAATGCAGATATTCTTGATAGCAAATATTTGAAGTATTATTTGGAAAGTGGTTGGGGCAGAAGAGAATTAAGTAAATGGATATTGTGGGATGCAACACCTACAAAAATAAATAAGGACGATATTGGAAGAGTGCTTATTTCTGTTCCACCGCTTGATACGCAAAAAAGGTTGGTACAGGTAATCGAACATTTTGATGTTATTTGTACTGACTTGAATATTGGCTTGCCAGCAGAAATCGAAGCACGCCAGAAGCAATATGAATATTATCGAGATTTGCTCTTGACATTTGCTGAAACGGGCAGCACGCTCATGACAGACAGACAGACAGACAGACAGACAGAGCTGAGCGCAATTAAGCTCATTCAGTATGTGTTTGGCTATGTTACACTGCCGATGGGAAGTCTATTTGATTTCCGTAATGGATTGAGTAAGGGAAAGGATTTCTTTGGTTCAGGTATTCCTTTTATCAGATATACGGATGTTTATAATAACAGATTCCTTAAGGAAGAGGATATTACCGCACTGGTTGAATGCACTCCGGCAGAAATTGAAAAGTTGGGGGTTCACCGTGGGGATGTGTTTTTTACCAGAACATCAGAGACAGCAGAAGATGTTGGTTGGTCATCGGTAATGCTTGATGATATTGGTGATTGTGTATTTAATGGATTTACGATTAAGGCAACTCCAAAAACAAATTATCTGTTGCCGGAATATTGCACATTTTGCTTTGCTACGGAGGATTTCAGAAAGTATGTTACAAGCCATTGTGCATTTACGACCAGAGCATCATTAACGGGAAAAACGATTGCAGAATATCAGCTTGCTATTCCGAGTATAGAAAAACAGCAGGAGATTGTAAATGTATTGAATAAATTTCATAGTCTCTGCAATG
>Ga0129311_1001040_pt1 | contig 21144 bp, 15 predicted proteins | sample Go1ome_FD_94435 | JGI IMG/M metagenome (GOLD analysis project Ga0129311, IMG submission 94435) | Western lowland gorrila individual fecal microbial communities from Wisconsin, USA - Go1022B metagenome | ecosystem: Host-associated > Mammals > Digestive system > Large intestine > Fecal | place... | reverse complement strand
GAGCGATGCCGCCGATGTTGCAGAAGTTTCTTTTCCTGCTGATGATGTTTCTGCGGTCACTCTGAAATACAAGGGCGATGCCGAAAGCCTTAACGAGATCAAGGATAAGGCACTTTCCCTCGGTGCGACTGTTATCATTGACAATGCCGAGGGCATTATCTCTATCGACACCTATGAAAATCATAAGGCAGAGATCGACGGCGCAGCCTATGAGCTTGGTCTTATGGCGGTCGATGATGCTCCTGCGGTGGAGACACCTATTGCGGAGACTGAGGATATTGATCGTCCTCTCTTTACAGATGCAGCAGTCATTGATGAAATTCAGAAGAACGAAAACTCCGATGTTCCGTTTTGGGAAATGCCCGAAGCTCAGGGCGAACAGCTCTCCTTGTTCGGTGATCCTGAACCGCTTACATTTTCTAAGCCTGCAAAGAAAAAGCCGAAGACCGAATTTGCGAAAGGTCCGGTGGTGGACGGCGTTCAGGTCTATGAAGCCTTAGCCGCTGAAATCGACCGCGGTACGGGCTTTGTTCACGGCAAGCTCCGTGTGCAGGACTTCTATGAGGAACAGCACCCGACTATCCAGCAGCTTGCCGATTTCTTGAAAAAGGAGTATGGAACAGGCGGTCACAGCGGTGAAGGCAATATCTCCCTTGTGGACTACAATTCTCAGGGTATTACTTTCAGCTTTGAGAACGGCGAAAAGTTCCGTCATTCATGGTACAATGTCGCAACAATGACAGAATCACGGCTCAGGGATGATACTTATCTCTCGGCTGAACAAAAAGAAGAAAGGGCTGCACTCAAAGCAGAACAGGCTGAACCCCATAAGGTCGAAGTCGGTGACCGATTTCGTCACAAGATTAGTGGCGAGGTTTCTGAGGTTATTTCGCTGACAGGTGCGTTACCGTTCTATACGGACGATTGCACTATCACAAGAGAAAGCGGCGGTTTTGCTGTGACGGAGAATATCTCCTATGATAAGCTCCTGAACAGCGGTATGTATGAGTATATCGGCAGGGCTGAACCTAAAAAGGAGCAGTCTGCACCCGTGAAGCCTGAGCCTGAAAAGACTGAGGTAACACCCGATAAGCCTGAAATTCCTACGGTCAAGAACCTGTCTCAGTTCAAAAAGGCTATCCAGCCGGGTATGATGTTTGAGATCACTGACCACCTCCGTCCTGAGTGTATCGGAGAGCGCAGAGTGGTCACAGGCGTTACTACGGTTGATTTTACTTCCCGAAAGCTCGATGAAAACGGAGAACCTACGGGCAAAGACCTCCACATGGAGTTTGACCGTGCGAAGAACTGGACGTTTAACGGCGGTGAGCTGACTTCTCGGCTTGACAACGGCGATATGCTCATGAGCTTTCATTTCGTTGACAGCTTGGAGCGTGAGCAGACAGTTCAGGCTGAGAAAGAGCCGGAAATTGTACCCAAAACGACTGCACCCGTGCTGTCTGTTGGTGATCATCTTGAATACAAGGGCAAGGAGTATAAGGTCGAAAGTCTTGATATGGGCGGATTCATTACGCTTGCAGACACGGCACTTGAAGATGCTCCGAGACTTACGTCCCGTGTGACCTTCCTCGCTGATGAGTTTATACGCAGCGGTGAATACAAGATTATTCCGCCTGCGGTCGATGCTCCTGTGCAGGAAGTAACTGCACCCGATAAGGGCGAAAACTTCACGATCACCGATGATAACCTCGGTGACGGCGGTGCTAAGACAAAGTTCCGTGCCAATGTTGATGCTATCAAAACGCTGAAAACACTTGAACGTGAGAAGCGTCCTGCGACTGCTGAGGAAAAGGAAACCCTGTCGAAATATGTCGGCTGGGGTGCTTTGGCTAAGGCTTTTGATAAGGACGATCCGAAGTGGGCCGCAGAATATAAGGAGCTTTCTGAGCTGCTTACTCCGCAGGAGTACGCTCAGGCTCGTTCAACGGTCAATGATGCGTTTTATACCAGCCCGACCGTTATTGACGGAATCTACGAAGCTCTTGGTAAATTCGGCTTTGACGGCGGTAATGTCTTAGAGCCTGCAATGGGTATCGGAAACTTTTTCGGTCGTATGCCCGAAGATATGCAGACACACTCTCAGCTCTACGGCGTGGAGATCGACTCGCTGTCCGGCAGAATTGCTCAGGCTCTCTATCCTGATGCGGATATTGCAATTCAGGGTTTTGAGCAGAACCGTTTTCAGAATGGCAGCTTTGATGTGGCTGTCGGCAATGTGCCGTTCGGTGAGCTTGGTTTCCGTGACGAAAAGCACTCCACTACGAAATTACACGATTATTTCTTCATGGAAGCTATGGACAAGCTGAAAAACGGCGGAATTATGGCTTTCGTGACCTCAGCGGGAACGCTTGATAAGCATGATGAAAGCACTCGCCAGATGTTGGCTGACAAGGCTGACTTTATCGGTGCTATCCGTCTGCCAGGCGGTAAGAACGGTGCTTTTCACGATAATGCCGGAACAGATGTAACTACTGATATTATCTTCCTGCAAAAACATGAGGGCAAGACTCTTGCCGAAATGTCCGATATTCCCGATTGGGTACATATTGGAGAAACGGCTGACGGTCTGCCAATCAACAAATACTTTGAACAGCACCCCGATATGGTGCTTGGTACGGTGGTCGAGGGCAACAAGCTCTACGGCTCCGGCACTATGGTTGTCGCTGAGGACGGTTTTGACCTGAAATCAGCCCTGCACGAAGCGGTAAGTAAGCTGTCTGCGGAGATCGGTCACGATATTGGCAGAGATGTATATGCTAAGACGGCTGACGGTGTTCAGGTACAGATTCCGTCTAATCTGCGTAATTACAGCTTTTTTATGTCTGACAATCAGGTGTTCTTCAAGAAAAATAACGCTGCTTGCGAGTTCCGTTTTGATAAGGGAACAGCGCAGCACAAGCGTTTCAAGGCGTTTATTGAATTGCGTGACCTGACAAGAGAGCTTATTGAAGCGATGGAGCTTGACAAGCCTGACAGCGTTATCAAAGATTTGCAGGCAAAGCTGAATACAGCTTATGACGATTTCTACAAGAAGTTCGGGCTTATCCACTCTCAGACCAACAAGCGTTATTTTGCGGAAGATGTTTCGTATAACCTTGTCGCAGGCTTGGAAAAGAGCTATGATAAGACTAAGCTCCTTGAAAAGTCCGATATTTTCACAAAGCGGACTATCGTGCCGCCGAGGGCTGTGGAACACGTTGATACGGCTCTTGAAGCACTCACGCTGTCGGTAGCAGAAAAGGCTCATGTCGATTTTGAGTACATGGGCAAGCTTACAGGAATGACAGAAGAAGAATTAAAGCACGATTTGACTGGAGAGATCTTCAAAGTTCCCCATACGGAAAATGATTACCAGACCGCAAGTGAATATTTGTCGGGCGATATTCGTGCAAAGCTCCGTGAAGCGGAAGAAATTGCGGAGTATGATGCTGATTTTAATGTAAACGTTTCAGCACTGAAACAGGCAATGCCCGAACCTCTGAAAGCAGGTGATATTGATGTAAAGATCGGTGCTACGTGGTTAGACCCGAAGTATTATGAGCAGTTCATGTATGAGCTTTTACAGACACCTGCGTATCAGCGCAGTACAAGCCCGTCCGCACGTTGGAATAAGGGGGCAATCATCGGTGTGGAATATTCCGAGATCGCTAATTCATTCCATGTAAGCAATAAGAGTGCTGACAGGTCGGTGCTGGCTACTCAGAAGTACGGCAGTCACAAAATGAATGCCTATGATATTTTTGAGCATATCCTCAATCTACAAGAGCCGAAGGTCTATAAGACTATCGAAGTGCCGGACGGATTGGGCGATACAAAAGAAAAGCGTGTAGTGGATATTGATGCTACCCGTGTAGTCCAGCGTAAAGCTGACGATATTCGCAAGGCTTTCAAGGCGTGGATTTTCAAAGAACCGCAGCGCCGTGAAGCTATCGTGCAGAGATACAATGAGCTGTTCAACAGTATCCGTCCCCGTGAGTATGACGGCAGCGCTCTTTCTTTCCCGATGATGAACAGCGATATTCACTTGCACGATCATCAGAAAAATGCAATCGCCCACGCACTTTTCGGCGGTAATACGCTTTTTGCTCATGCCGTTGGTGCGGGTAAAACTTTTGAAATGATCGCAACAGCAATGGAAAGTAAGCGATTGGGCTTATGTACTAAGAGCTTATTTGCCGTACCGAATCATCTGACGGAGCAGATCGGTGACGATTTCCAAAAGTTATACCCAGGTGCAAACATTCTTGTTGCAACAAAAAAGGACTTTCAGAAAGCCAATAGGCAGCAGCTATTTGCAAAAATCGCAACGGGCAATTATGATGCGGTTATCATCGGTCATTCTCAGCTCGGCAAGATACCTGTTTCCAAAGAAAGACAGGTCATGACCATTCAAAGCCAGATCGACGATATTCTGCGCGGTATCGAGGAACTGAAAAAGAATGAAGGTTCAAGGTTTCAGATCAAGGCGATGGAGCGTACTCGTAAGAGCCTGCAAAAGCAGCTTGACAAGCTACAAAAAGCAAGTCAGGACGATACGCTGACCTTTGAACAGCTCGGTATAGATCGCTTGTTCGTGGACGAGGCACATGAATTCAAAAATTTGTTTGTAGCTACAAAATTACAGAACGTTGCAGGCATCTCCAACTCCGCTTCGCAAAAGGCTCTCGATTTGTTCCTCAAATGCCGTTATCTTGATGAAAAAACGGGCGGTAAAGGGTGCGTTTTTGCAACTGGCACACCTCTAAGTAACAGCATTACAGAGCTGCACACGATGATGCGTTACTTGGAATATGACTTTCTGAACGATCATGGATTACAGCATTTTGACAACTGGATAGCAGTGTTTGGTGAGCAAAAGTCCGACTGGGAGTTGAAACCTGCGGGCAACGGTTTCAAAGAGCGTGTGCGCATTGCAAACTATACGGGCTTGCCGGAGCTTATGTCGATGTTCAAGCAGGTCGCTGACATTCGTACTGCGGATACACTGCAACTTGATGTGCCTGACTGTGATTATCAGGTGGTGCAGGTTGATGCTACTCCTTTTCAGCAGGAGCTTGTTCAGGAGCTTGCTGACAGAGCCGATGCTATCAATAGCGGCAATGTCGATCCTACGATTGACAATATGCTCCGAATCACTTCGGATGGCAGAAAGCTCGGACTTGATCCCCGTCTGATTGATCCGTCCTTTGAGGATAACCCCGATACAAAGCTCAACCGCTGTGTCGAGAATGTTGCTCGTATCCACGCTGAAACTGCTGAGGACAGGCTCACGCAGATAATCTTCTGTGATTTGGGTGTTCCGCACAAGGCAGCAGAAGCAGCAGTCGAGGGTGAAGATGCCGATGATGCTAAAGATAAGAAGTCTATCGCTGAGGTCGAATCTCTTGAAGAAGAATGCGATTTTTGCGTGTATGACGATATTCGTGACAAGCTGATCGCAAGAGGTATCCCTGCGGAGGAGATCGCATATATCCACGATGCGAAAACCGAACAGCAGAAAGCTGACCTCTTTGATAAAGTCCGCAGCGGAGAGATCCGTGTGTTGCTCGGTTCAACCGCCAAAATGGGCACGGGTACGAATGTTCAGAAGAAGCTGATCGCAGTCCATGACCTCGATATTCCGTGGCGACCTGCTGATCTGGAGCAGCGCGCCGGAAGAATTATCCGTCAAGGCAATGAAAACAAGCAGGTGCAGATCTTCCGCTATGTTACCAAAGGCACATTCGATGCTTATTCCTATCAGACTTTGGAGAACAAGCAGAAATTTATCTCTCAGATCATGACGAGTAAGACTCCTGCGAGAAAATGCGAAGATGTGGACCAGCAGGCACTCACTTATTCCGAGATCAAGGCTCTCTGCACAGGCGATGAGCGCATCAAGGAAAAGCTGATGCTTGAAAATGAAGTGAAGGAACTGAGGGTACTCGCTGCGGAACACCGCAACACGGTATTTGAAATGGAGGATAAGATCGCTCGTTTCCCTGAACAGGAACAGAAACTTACGGCTCTTCTTGCTGATCTCCATACAGACCGTGAAGCACTCCGCAAGCTCCCGATTGAGCCTGAGCGTAAACTGCCCGTATTCAAGATCACCATTGGTGAGACTGAGTACACCGACCGAAAAGAAGCGGCTAAGGCTCTTGAAGATGCGGTACTGGCTATCAAGTATGCGGATACTCCTGTGAAGGTCGGCTCTTTCCAGGGCTTTGACCTGAGCGTAACGGTGAACAGCAATATGATGGGCGGCGGTATGTCGGCTTGCTTGCAAGGTGCCGCTTCACATACCACGAAGCTGATAGAGAGTTTTGCTCATAACCTGAACCGTCTTGAAGCTGCCCTCTACAACATCGACGGCAGAATTGAGAGAACGCAGGATAACCTTGCAAAACTCAGGCTTGACCACGCAGAAGCTCAGAAGATCGTAGCAGAGCCGTTCCCCCAGCAGGAGGAGCTTGATACTAAGGAGCAAAGGCTTAAAGTCGTGACTGATGAGCTGAATCAGGCAGCGATCGAAGCAAAGAAGAACGCTCCGAAGCGTGAAAAGACTTGCTACTTTGAGAGGGCGAAGATGAAGCGTGATGCCGCAAGGCTCGCTAAGAAGCCGAGAACGCCGAAGGACCAGACAAAGGGCAGGAGCAAGAAGCAAGGAATTGAATAAGCAACTTTGACTCCACCGGAATCAAAGTCCGCATACGGCAGATTTCGACAAGAGGTCTGCCGTTTATGCGCAGTAAAATAACGGTTGTATAATAAAAAAAGTCCAAAAGTTTCATACTTACAGAACACACATTCAAATCCGGCGCATTTATCACCTTTTTCGACACGGCATGACAAAAAAACTGACGGTATAAAACTTCAAACGAGTGCTTGCAGACGATCCATGCAGGCACTTTTTCTGTCCATAGACGAGTGCAGATACACGGACATGGTGATATTTGCGTTAGAATGTCCGAGCAGCTCGGAGAGCGTCTTTATATCAAAATCCTGATGCAGAGCATTTACAGCAAAGGTGTGGCGGAGCGAATGGTACTTGCGTGACGGTACATCTGCTTTTTTAAGCAGAGCCTTGTAACGGTTGGAGAAACAGCGGGGCTCTACCACCTTTTCAGTTCCCGAAAGGATATAATCGGTGTCTTTTCCACGATACTCTCTTAGCATATCGACCAGAAAATCAGGCAGCGGAATATCACGGACGGAAGACTCCGACTTCGGTGCAGTGACCTTGACGGCAGATTTACTTTCTGAGCCAAAGGTCGCAATGCGCTGAACGGTCTTTGTCACATGAAGCATTTTCCCGTCAAAGTCAATATCTGCCCATTTCAGGGCGCAGGTTTCCCCGATACGCATACCCGTGAACAGCGTGAGCATTACTCCGCAGCCTGTATTGCTGTGTTCAGCCCTGACCGTGCTGATGATCTTTTTCTGCTCCGCAGGCGAAAAGAACGATGCTTCCTTTGTCTTTTTCTTTGGCAGCTTGGCATTCTGTACCTGATTAGCGTAGTTATGGGTGATCTCCGCCCACCTTGCAGCCGATTTCACCATGATAACCATGTCGGATATGTACTTCGGAGAAAGCCCCTCGGTGAGCTTGTCTGTGATAAACTTGCTGATACCGCTAAGATCGAGACGGTCATACTTCATCGTGTCAAAATACGGTATCAGGTGCTTTTCCAGCTTATGGCGGTAGCCTGCGTAGCTGCTTTCCTTGATCGACGGTCTGCGTGCTTCAAGCCACATCTTCAGAATATCTATTACAAGCAGAACACATCTGACTGACGGCACAAGGACTTCACTGCGGAGTTTGTCGAGCTTTTCCTTTGTTTCCGTGTAGGATCTGCCGTAAACAGACCGATATTTTTTAGTTCCTTTGCAGTAATATCGCCCTTCCCAGCGCCCGTCTGCGCGGTGATAAATGTTGTTTCCTTTCTTTGCCATGACTATTCCCTCCAAAATGACGGTATGATTGACGGCTAAAACTCCATCTTACCGTCTTAATTCTACACATAAAACCAATTCTTCCATGCCGCTCAACTGTAAGTTGCTACAAATCAGAATCAAAACTGTTACATTCCGCTAAATCGCCCTTGACAATTATGTTGTCTTGTGCTAAAATTATAAGGTATAGATTACAAAATGTTTACCTATGTGGTTTGCCGTACACATTCTATCCCGTTTTTTCGGCAGATCATGTGTTTTTTATGATTATTTCGATTTTCCAAAAGTATGAAACTTTAGGTAAATGCTCCTATAGATATTGTAGCACATCAATGAAGAAAGGGTGAGCAGAATGACATTTAGATTGGATGCTTTTGTAGCAAAAATACAATCTCCCATTATCTTTGTCGCTGATGGGGTCGAGAGTTCATTTGAATCCGGCAAAGATTTAGCAATTTACGATTTTTCAAAACGGTATACAGTAAAGTCGCTGTATACCAAAGACGGTAAAATAGTAATCGAAGCAGAAGAAATGAAAGTAAACGTGCCGTTCAACTATGCAGGTGAAGCGGCATTATCATAAGTAAAGGAAGTAACCCGACAATGGAAATCAAACCTTTTGAAAAGAAGATATGGCTGTCATCTCCTACGATGCACGGTAACGAGCTGAAATGGGTACAAGACGCCTTTGAAAAGAATTGGATCACAACAGCAGGAGATAATGTGAACGCAATCGAATCTGAGATCTCTGCAATGCTCTCACAGAAGTATGCTGTTGGACTGTCCTGCGGTACTGCGGCGCTTCACCTTGCGTTAAAAGCGGCAGGCGAAAAGATATATGGAATGCCGAAGCCCGGTACACACGTTTTGTCTGGACACAGAGTTGCAACATCTGATATGACATTTGCAGCGACCTGTGAACCAATCTTTTATGAGGGCGGCGAAGCGGTTTTCATTGATTCCGAACGTGATACATGGAACATGAGTCCTGAGAGTTTGGAAAATGCGTTTGCTTTATATCCAGACATTAGAATTGTAGTCCTTGCACATTTATACGGTACTCCTGCGAAAATCAATGAGATCAAAGCTATCTGCGATAAGCACGGTGCGATTCTTATTGAAGATGCCGCTGAAAGTCTCGGCGCTACATATAGAAATGCTGACGGAGAGTGGGTGCAGACAGGCAGTTCTTCTTACTCCTGCATTAGTTTCAATGGCAATAAGATCATTACGGGTTCATCAGGCGGTATGTTCCTGACTGACAGCAAAGAAATCGCTGACAAGGTTCGTAAATGGTCTACGCAGAGCCGTGAAGCTGCTCCGTGGTATGAACATGAAGAACTTGGCTTTAATTATCGTATTTCCAACATTATTGCCGGAATTGTGCGTGGGCAGCTTGAAAATGGTCTTTCTGAGCATATTGAAGCAAAGAGGCGTATATACGAAAGGTATAAGGCTGGATTTAAGGGATTGCCCGTAACAATGAATCCATACGATGAAGAAAACTCCGTCCCGAACTTTTGGCTGTCATGTATGCTGATTGATGAAAATGCGATGTGCAGACAGGTAAGAAGCGGCAGAGAAGCCCTTTATATCCATGAAAAAGGCAAGACTTGCCCGACTGAAATACTTGAAACTCTTGCTAAGTATAATGCTGAGGGCAGACCAATTTGGAAACCGATGCATTTGCAGCCGTTTTACAGTAGTTTCCCATTCATCACAGCACAGGGCAATGGCAGGGCAAGAAGCAATGCGTACATTGCTGATAATGGCTGTGTCGATGTAGGTGCAGATATTTTCAACAGAGGTCTGTGCCTGCCGTCTGACAACAAGATGACGGAAGAAGAACAGGATATTATTATTCAGATCATCAGAAGCTGCTTTGAATGAGAACTAAACATATCAGAACTGCATTGTTCATTGTCAGCATAGGCGTTATTCTTTGGCTAACTCTCTTTTCACGTCAGAGTTCGGGGACTCACAAAGTAGAAATGAGACTGATGTGGGGCTTGCAGGAAATGATTTCAGGAAACCCGAACTGGAAACAATTTGCATTGTATTGGATTGAAAATGTTCTATTGTTCATTCCATTTGGATTTCTGTTCCCAAAGAATGACTATCGAGTGGTGTTGCTCTCAGGCTTCCTAATGTCAATATGTATAGAAACTGTGCAGTATTTCGGCTGTCTTGGTCTATGCGAGCTTGATGATGTGATCTGCAATACGCTTGGCTCACTATCAGGATTCCTGCTTGCGATGGAGACACAAAGAATAATATCAAATATTCAACAGAAAAAATCTGACTAAATCGGGAGTTACTATGAATGAATAAGTACATAAAAAGCGGCTTGAAGATAATAGGTTGTATTTCGGCTCTTGCGGCGGTTGCGGGCGGAATTGCTTTCATCGGCGAGAGAATTGATGAACTGAAAAACTATGGCAAAGAACTTCGGCATAAGCCCTATGGTGTCTATGAGAGGTTTATTAAGAGACCGTTGGACTGTTTTCTAAGTACAGGCGCACTGATTGTGTTATCTCCTGTTATGATTGTTGTTTCAGTATTAATAAAGAGAGATATGGGTTCTCCAATTCTCTTCAAGCAAAACAGAATCGGAAAATGTGATAAGGAATTTGGTATGTATAAATTCCGCTCGATGAATGATTCCCGTGATGAGAACGGTGTTTACCTCCCTGATGATGAGCGCATCACGAAACTCGGCAACTTTATCCGCAAATCCTCGATTGACGAGCTGCCGAGCCTCCTCAATATCCTGAAGGGGGATATGTCAATTATCGGGCCTCGTCCATTACCTACACGTTATCTTGATAGATATACGCCGGAGCAAAGGCGCAGACATGAGGTTCGACCAGGTTTGTCCAATCCCTCTACAACCAACGGCAGAAACAATCAAACATGGGAGCAGCAGTTTGAGGGAGATATTCAATATGTTGACCACATCACGTTTGCTACTGATGTAAAAAGTGTTTTGGATACTGTGAAAGTAGTATTCAACCATAGCGGTGCAACAGCAGCCGATGGAGGAGCGAGAGGAGAATTTATCGGTATAGCTAATATTGAGGATTTGAAAGCAGATGCCGAAGGAAATTACATGAAACTTTAATATACATTATTTGTAAAGGATATATAGCAATGAAAAAAATATATGTGGTGGGCGCAGGCGGATTCGGCAGAGAACTGATCTGGTGGCTCAAAGATATTAACAAGGTAAATCCTACATGGGAGATCATGGGCTTTCTTGATGATGATCCCCATGCTTTAGATGAATATGAATGCGACTACAAAGTTGTTGGTTCAATCAAAGATTGGCAGCCGAAAGAGGACGAGGAGTTTGCTTTGGCTTTAGGCTCTCCTGCATTAAAAAGAAAAATCGTTGAGATCATGAAGGCTAAGGGTGCTAAGTTTGCAACAGTCATTCACCCGACCGCTATGCTCAGCGAATTTGCTCGCCACGGAGAGGGCTTTATCATGTTTCCCTACTCTAAGTTGTCGGCAAATTCAACAGTCGGTGACTTTGTTACTCTGCTTTCTTCTCCGATAGGACATGATACGCTGATCGGAGATTATTCTGTTATAAGTGGAAATTGCAGCGTAGTCCGTAACGTTGTTATTGGTAAAGATGTTTTCCTTGCTGCTGGTGTTTGTATCGCACAGGACATTCATATTGGCGACGGAGCATACCTTGGACTCGGAAGTGTCATTTTGAAGGATGTTGAACCAAACGCTACAATGTTTGGAAATCCGGCACGAAAAATGCCTAAAATGAATTAATTCGGAGGATAGTGTAATGAGAAGCAAACTTGCAAGCTTATTTTATAATAATGCGGAGGCAACACCTGATAAGTTGGCAATATGGTGTGATGGCAAAACGGCTACATATAAGGAAATGGCAGATTTAGTAAGCAGATATTCAAATCTTCTCCTAAGTCAAGGTGCTGTCTATGGCGATCACATTGCAATCCCTATGAATAATAGCATCGAATCAGTAGCATTGTTTTTCGCTGCTGCTGATCTTGGTATTTGTGTTGTACCACTAAATCCGTCCCTCCCTATTGAAGCAGTAAAGTCTGCTATGCAGGCAGGAGATATTAAGCATATTATCGCAAGAAGTTCCTTCTTTTCTGATTGTGCAAAGAGTGGTGGACTTGATATTCCCGGTTTTGCAATTTGTCTTGACAAGGAATATGAGGGTACAGTTCCATTTTCAAAGATTAATGAAATGTCAACTGACAGACCTGAAACCGATTTTGATGTGAAGGGCGATGAGAGCCTGATCTTGACTATGACCTCCGGCTCAACAGGCAATCCGAAGCCAATCGACATTAGTCAGGACAATAAATACGAAAGATCAATGGCTCATATCAGGGTTTACAATATCACAAAGGAAGATAGTATACTGGCAGCTACACCCCTTTATCATTCATTAGCTGAACGCCTTGTGATTCTCCCTCTGATACTTGGTGCGACTTCTATTCTTCTACCTCGCTTTACTCCTGCAATCTGGCTGAAATGTGTTGAGGAGCAGAAGCCTACATTTACAATTGCTGTGTCCGCACAGCTCGCTCAAATACTTGAGTTGCTAAAAAAGCCTGATGCACCTACAATTACCAGCTTTAGAAGTATCGTATCTTCATCCGCATTGCTTGAAGCATCAGTCAAGTATGAACTGATTGATCTGCTAAAGTGTGAGTTCCATGAAATGTACGGAGCTTCTGAAGTGTCAACAGTTACAGATATTTGTTTTCAGACTTCTCAGGATAAGCAAAAATCTGTTGGAAAGCCCTTTGATGAGGCACAAATCAAAATTCTGCGTGATGAAAGCGAATCTGATTTTGATACAGAGTGCAAGCCCTATGAGATTGGTGAGATCGCCGTTAAATCTAAGCTCCAATGCAAGGGTTACTATAAGCAGGAGTCTATGATGCAGGCAGCTATGTTCGGTGATTATTTCCGCACAGGAGATTTAGGCTATCTTGACGAAGATGGATACCTTTATTTCTCCGGTCGAAAAAAAGAGCTTATCATTACAGGTGCTATTAATGTGTATCCTCACGATATTGATGTAGTTATTGGACAGTTGCCTGAGATAGAGGAATGTGCAGCATTCTCCTATCCTGATGAAAGACTTGGCGAGGTTGTTGCATTGGCAATCGTTCCAAAGGAAGATCATGAGATTAATCTCCGTGCCATTAAAACCTATTGTGCAAGAAATTTAGCTGATTTCCAGCAGCCGCATAAGATTTTTGTTGTGGACAAGCTCCCGAAGAATACAATGGGCAAATTACAGCGTATGTCAATTTTGAATTACGTTCGTGAAGCAGGATTAGATCAGTAAACAGAAAGGGATACATACTATGGAAAAAGTAAAGGAATTTATCGTTGATTATATTCAGCGCGAATATACCATATCAGAAGATATTGACATTATGGAACTTAATTATGTAGAAGCAGGTTACATTGATTCTTTAGGAATGATACAGTTCATTGCTGTGATCGAAGATGAATTTGGTATAAGCTTTTCAGATGATGAGCTGGCTGATCCTGATATTAAAGTAGTCGGAAAGCTGATCAATATGGTTGTCAAAAAACTGGAGGAAGTCTGATGGTTGTAGATGGAATCAAAGTAGTTGATGCAACTCTACGCGACGGCGGTCTGGTAAATGATTTCTATTTTGATGATAATTTTGTCAAGGCTTTATATGAAGCCAACATCGCTGCCGGAGTAGACTATATGGAGTTAGGGTACAGAGCTGACAAAAAGCAGTTTGATCCTAAAGACTTTGGCAAATGGAAGTTCACAAGCGATGAAGATGTGTGGAATATCATCGGCAAGAAAAATCCTAATATGAAGCTGTCTGTTATGGCTGATGTGGGAAGATGTGATTTCAGGAATGACATCGGGCCGAGAAAAGATAGTCCTATTGATATTTTCAGAGTAGCTACCTATATTGAAACTATCCCCGAAGCAATCGAAATGATCAACTATATCAACTCTCAGGGATACGAAACAACGTGTAATATCATGGCTATCTCAAAATGCACAGACGAACAGATCGCTCACGCTCTCTATGCTTTAGCGGAAAGTCCGGCACTTGCGGTTTATATTGTTGACAGCTACGGTGCGCTATATCCAAAACAGGCAAGAAAACTTGCAAGGCTTTATCATCAGATACTTGCTCCGGCAGGAAAAGAAGTCGGAATGCACGCTCACAATAATCAGCAATGTGCCTTTGCAAACACAATTGAAGCAAAAGATATGGGAGCGAAATGGCTTGACGGTACTGCTTATGGTATGGGACGAGGTGCAGGAAATTGTCACCTCGAAGGATTGTTGGGGTATCTGAACGGTAAAAAGTATCATGTTGATCCTATTTTGCAGTTGATAGAGGACTGGATGCTCCCAATGAGAGAATCAGGTATTGAATGGGGATATAACACTTCCTACTTACTCACAGGATTAACAAATCAGCACCCCCGAACAGCTATTGCAGCTACAAAGAAGAAAGATCATCAGTTTACAGAACAGTTTAAGTTTTTATCATATCAGTAATCAAAGAGGTGTCACTATGAAAGAGGTAGTTACCGTTGGAGTCGTTGGAGCCGGACGAGCGCTTGAGCTTCACGCATTTGGCTATAAGAGATCAAATATTCCAGTTCGGCTTAAAACCGTTATGGCGCGCAGACCTGAGCAGATCAAGCAGGCTATGGAGCTTTATGGCTTTGAAAAAGGAACTACGGATTTCGATGATCTGCTTAATGATCCTGAGATTGATGTAATTGACATCTGCACTCCACCTTATGTTCACAAGGAAGAAATCATCAGATCTATGCGAGCCGGCAAGCACGTTATCTGTGAAAAACCTCTTGTTGGATATTTTGGCAGACCTGGTGATCCTGAGCCTATCGGAGAGAAAGTATCAAAGAAATTCATGTTTGAATGCTTGCTTGAGGACTTGGCAGAGCTTCGTGAAGTTCGCAAGGAGACAGGAAAGCGATTTATGTATGCTGAAAACTTCGTATACGCTCCTGCCGTTCTGAAAGCAGGTGAGATCATTCGTGCCAAAAAGAGCCGTATTCTTTACATGAAGGGCGAGGAAAGCCTAAAAGGATCAAGCTCACACGTCGCAGGCGAATGGAATAAAACAGGCGGCGGTATCTTTATGAGAAACGGCGTTCACCCTCTCGGAGCTATCCTCTACCTGAAAGAGCAGGAATCTATTTCACAGGGGCATAATGTAACTGTTAAAAGTGTTGTCGGCGACATGGGATACGCAACAAAGCGGCTGAGTGAGTATGAGCATCGTCATATCGCTGCCCGTCCTCACGATGTTGAAGATGCAGGGACGGCGGTTATAACCTTTACTGACGGAAGCAAGGCAACGATCATCTCAACTGATAATCTCCTCGGTGGCAGTAAGAACTATGTTGAGATTTATGCAAATGATACAGCAATCAACTGTCGCTTGACCATGAATGATGCTATGGAGACTTACATGGTCGATGATGACGGAATGAACGGAGTATATCTTTCTGAAATGCTCCCCATTGTTACCGGCTGGAATAAGCCATTTGTTGCTGATGAAATGCTCCGTGGTTATTGTAATGAGATCGTTGATTTTATGGGAGCTATTTTGGAAGATAGAGAGCCAGAGGGTTGCTTTGATCTGGCAGCTCAGGTCATGAAGGTTGTGTATGCAGCTTATTACTCTGATGAAGAAGGTCGGAGAATTGACCTTGTTTAATTAAATTTAATAGATAATTAGATAGGAGTCGATATTTGATAATGAAGAAGAATAAAATTCTTATTATTCTTAACGATTTGAAAAATGGTGGTGTAGAGCGCGTTTTATCTGTATTAGCCAATTATTTTGCTGATAGAGGATATGCAGTAAATATTCTTGCAATTGCTTCTGATCAGATAAGTTACCCGCTGTCACCAAAGGTTAAATATGAATATGTACCGATCATTGGAATCTACAAAAGAGTTAGCATTTTCAAGGAATTTGATGTTATGAATAGGATTGCAAGAGAGATTAAGAGAATCAATCCTGAATATGTCATTGGTTTTGATGATTCTATAATTATCAGGAGTATTCCTGCCGCATGGTTACAGAAAAGAAAAATTGTGGTTTCTGAACGCATTGATCCTTCAATCTATGGATTGCCTATGAGGATTATACGTCAAGTCGCATATGATATGGCAGATGCTGTTGTTTTCCAAACACCTGATGCAAAAAAGTTTTTTCCTAAAAGAACACAGAAAAAAAGCGTTGTCATTCCTAATCCATTAAGCCAAGAACTGCCTATTAGAAAAAATGTGACTAATAAAGATATTCTTATGGCTTGTAGACTTCGTTCTCAAAAAAATGTTCACATGGCGATCAAAGCATTTGCTAAATTCTATAAAACACATAATGATTATCGTCTTGTTGTTTATGGAGAAGGTGAACAACTTGATGAATTGAAAGCATTAGCTAACAAACTTAATGTTTCAAACAATGTCATTTTTCCAGGCCATGTTGATGATATACATGAAAGAATGGCTGAATGCGCTATTTATTTATCTACATCTGATTATGAAGGCTTATCTAACTCTATGATTGAAGCATTAGCCATCGGAGTTCCAAGCATTTGTACAGATTGTCCAGTTGGCGGTGCGAGAATGATGATTAAGAATAATGTCAACGGATTGTTAGTACCCATTGGTGATGTTAATGCTTGCGCAGAGGCGATGAGTAAAATAGCAGATAATCCCACTTTTGCGCATAAAATTGGAAATAACGCAAAGCAGATAAACAGTAAGTTAGCCGTATCTGTAATATGCCCCAAATGGGAAAAATTATTGAAGTGATTGTATCAAGGATGTATAGGAGCAATTTGTATGCATCATAATAGTAAAATTAATAGTTTGCACCCTATACTGATTTTTATAGTATTGTTTATTAGACTTCATTCTGAGCTTGCGGAGAACAACATTGTATTTTTATCTGCAATTTTCATCAGCATTATCGGAATCGCAATGCTTTGGGCTGAAAAAATCAGGTTGAATTTTTACACAAAATGGCAATTGCTGTTTTATATTTACTACGCAATCAGTATGTTGTGGGCTGATGATCCGAATATGACACGGATCAATCTAATTGCCACATTTGGCAGATGTATAATTATGTTATACATTTCTTTATATGTATCCGATATTTCAAGGATAAAAAAAGTGATGGATATATACATATATGTATTGCTCATTGTACAAGTTTATATATACTTATTTAAGGGGCTTACATATATCACCCACTTGAGAGATGATGATTTACTTACTACGACAAGTTGGAATGCAAATGGAATTGGTATGAGTGTTGCATTCGGAATATTTTATATATATTATATTTATTCCTTTTTTAAAGAACAGATTACGAATAGTCAACAAATGATATATCGTTTTTACGTTGTTTTAGGTTTGGTCACAATAATGATGACGGGATCAAAAAAGGCTCTATTTGAAGTATTTATCTTGATTATTGGGTTATATTTTTTCACTCATGAGAGAAGAAAAATACTAACCGTATTAGCTGTTGTGGTAATTGTTCCTATTATATATATTGCAATATTAAAAATTCCGATATTATACAACATAATGGGACATCGTGTAGAAGAGTTTGTTCTTGCACTAACTGGAGAAGCGTCATACAATGCAAGCGACAGAACACGAGATTATTTGATTCAAAGAGGAATTGAATGGTTCAAATTAAAACCATGGTTAGGTCATGGCATGGCTTGCTTTAAAAGCTTATATGTTGCTGAAACACAAAGTGACAGAGCGTTATATGCTCATAATAATTATATTGAAATTGCAGTAGGCGGTGGCATGGTTGGAATATTAGTATATTATTGGGGATATTTGAAAATCATTATTAAAGGAATTAAATCTGCTAAATATGCAAAAGCCTTTATCTTAACAACTATGATTGCAATTCTAATATTGGAATATGGATTAGTATCATATTTAATGGAAATGATAAACTTACCGCTCATTATATGTTTGGCTTTAATAGAATACTCGAAAGAAACTGAAGCATAGAGGTTAATAATTATGAATTATGGTTCTGTAAAAAAAGTGGTTAAGAATCCGTATAAGGTTTTTTCAGTAATATCAAATTGGCCAATATTTCGTTGTTTGCCAGATACCATTTTTTTAAAACTTAAATTTCGTGGTACTCTTGGATATCCATTAAATCTAAAAAGTCCCAAAACTTTTAACGAAAAATTGCAATGGCTAAAATTATATGATCGTAATCCACTTTATACAATGTTAGTAGATAAATATAAAGTGAAAAGATATGTGGCAAATATTATAGGTGATGAGTATATTATCCCAACATTAGGCGTGTGGGACAGTTTTGATGAGATCAATTTTGAGAAATTACCAAATCAGTTTGTATTAAAGTGCACACACGACTCAGGGGGACTTGTTATTTGTAAGAATAAACAAAAGTTCAATATCGCAAAGGCAAGAAGAATAATAACTAAAAGCCTGCATACTAATTATTTTTATAACGGAAGAGAATGGCCTTATAAAAACGTAAAACCTCGAATCATAGCAGAAAAATATATGCAAGATGAGGAAGAAAAAGACTTGAAAGACTATAAGATAATGTGTTTTAATGGGAAGGTTAGAATGTCATTTGTATGTTCTGAGCGATCTAATAAATTAAAAGTAACATTTTTTGATAATAATTGGAGAAAACTTCCTTTTCAAAGACATTACCCAACAAGTGACACCGATATACCCAAGCCACACAATTTTAGTAAAATGGTTGAATTAGCGGAAGTGTTATCAAAGAATATTCCTTTTGTTAGAGTGGATTTCTACGAAATAAATGGCAAGTTATATTTTGGAGAGATGACTTTTTTCCCTGGAGGTGGATTTGAAGAATTCACCCCCTCAAAGTGGGATAAGAAAATAGGAGACCTAATTACTCTTTCGTGTAATCAGTGAGGTGCGATTATTGCAGAAGATAGTTATTGTTACAGTATATGATAGTGTCAATAGCGGCAGCTATTGGCAAGCCAGAGCGATGGGAGATGCAATTAAGGATTTAGGATACACTCCCGTTTACCTAAAACGAAGAAAAAACTCCATGAGTTCTTCCTCATTCTTTTCAAAAGTAATTAATATAGGAAAGAGTTTTATAAGATATGGATTTTCCTCGTCAAAACGGTATTTCCTTATTACAAAAGAGTTTAAGAATGCTACTTCATACTTCAATATCATATCAGAAAATGAATTAGATTCTTCTGATATTAGAGCCTATATTTTAGGAAGCGATACAATCTGGAATTTAGATTTCAAATATTTTGTTAGTAATGCTGATGTGTTTTGGGGAAGAATGTTCACCAATGCTCCTGTTATTCCTTATGCAGCTTCGGTCGGTAATACATCAATAGAAAAGTGTAGAGAAATATCCGATGTTGTATCTATAATTAAGAGCTGGCATAGGGTAAGCGTTCGTGATTCTCACACCAAAATGATTATATCGGAGTTATCCAAAATATCTCCTGAGCTTGTCTGTGATCCGACCTTGTTGTTTGATTCACATTATTATACCAAGTTCTCCAAAAGACTATGCAAAGAAAAATATATTTTTATATATATGTTTTCAATGTTGAATAAAAAAACAAGCGATGAATTAGTTGATTTTGCTCATGAATATGGGTATAAGGTGATAATCGGATCAAGTCATGTTCAGCCAGCATATTGTGACAAGATTATTATTAATTCTCCGATTACATTTATTTCTTATATGTTATACGCCGATTATGTAATTACTGACACATTTCATGGAACTGTTTTTTCGCTCAATTTCAACAAAAATTTCATAGCAATAGATAAAGGAAAAAAGAAAGTCCATGATATATTAAGTATGGTTAATATGCAAAGTCGATTACTGAATAACAGTTCAATTTCGGAATTGTTCTTAGCATCGCCTGACTATACTGAGTGTAACTATCGCTTAGATCAGCTTAGAAAAAAATCATGGTCTTTTTTGATTGAGGCTCTTGGTAATAATAATGGGTAATTTAGTAGCACAGGAGAGAAAAATGAATATTTTATCTTATTATCTTGTTGGTCTTAGGGACTTGTACAAGCAACGCAAAAGACAAATGGCTGATAACAGCAAAATAAATCATATTGCAGCAGAGTTAGTACGAAATACACATTCAATAGAAAAAGGGTTGTGTATTGAAAATCCACGTTTAGGATTTGGTCATCAAAAACTCGATGCTATTGTTTCCCAAATAAAAGAATTAAAGGATTCTCAAAATCCATATCATCAGTATGCGGTTAATATGGCTATTGATGCAATAAAAGAATATTTGGAATTTCACAAAAATCAAGGTCATTCGGAAGATTTCTTCTCAAAACTTGAAGAAGTATTACATTATAAAAGCGATGATAAGATTTTGGGAGGAACATTAAATATTGATTCCTCTGATTTTCAATTTGATATTTCTATGATAGAGCGCTTTTTCAATAGTAGACATAGTATAAGAGATTATTCAAAAGAAGAAGTTGATGATGCTATGATTGAAAAAGCTCTAATTCTTGCTCAAAAATCTCCCTCAGCTTGCAATAGACAGGGAGTCAGGACATATGTAGTTGGAGGAAATAAATTAGAATTTTTGATAAAACAACTTCCGGAAATCGGTGGATTTGCAGATGCTGCAAAGAGGATAATTATAATTACTGGAAAAACAAGTGCTTATAGATCAGAGGAGTTATATCAGTACACGGTGTCCGCAAGTATGTATGCTGCTTACTTATCTCTGACTCTTCACCTTTATGGCATGGGGGCTTGCATTGTGCAAAGACCTGTTATTTGGACTAATTCATGGGAAAAGAATAGAGTTGATCTTCAGATACCTAATGATGAGCAAATTGTATGTATGATGACAGTAGGAAAACTTAAAGATACTTTCAAAGTACCAATTTCTAATCGTATGGGTAATGCAATCTATAAATTTCTTTAATCCATGCACAGGAATTGTAGTGAGTCCTATGGTAAAATGTCAATAGGCAAAAAGTAGAAAAACAAGGAAGAAAACCATACATTCTGCCTAAGAAGAGACAAAAAGGGTATCTCCTACTAAAGCCTGCGCCGAAAAAAATTT
>Ga0129311_1001038_pt1 | contig 21172 bp, 12 predicted proteins | sample Go1ome_FD_94435 | JGI IMG/M metagenome (GOLD analysis project Ga0129311, IMG submission 94435) | Western lowland gorrila individual fecal microbial communities from Wisconsin, USA - Go1022B metagenome | ecosystem: Host-associated > Mammals > Digestive system > Large intestine > Fecal | place... | reverse complement strand
GCTCCCGGAGGAACGAAGTTCCGGAGGGTGGATGGAGCGAAGCGGAACTCTGTCGGAGCCTTCCGACAACTCTACGACACCCTATATAAAAAAGAGACCAACCCTTTTGGGTCAGCCTCTTATAGTTTCGTCAGATTTGTCCGGATTAAAACGTTTTCCGGCGGACAAACCATATAATATACCCCATTTGTCCGGGTTAAAACGTTTTCTCACGGACAACTTGTTCAATTTGAGCCACTTGTCCGTAAAAAGGGCATATTTTACGGACAAATTCGGCTTAGGGGACTACCTGAACAACCTACCTCCTGCCGCAGTCGCGTATCAGAGAACGTATATAGCCCGTGATGTCATCATTGATAAGTTCTTCGATGGTCGTCTTCATCCTGAATCTCCAGTAGAACGGCGATATTGCAGGGATATTGATTCTCTCCTTGTCCGGATCATCCATGCAGAGTTCAGGCTTGAGCGACAGATAGTCCTGGAGCGGCAGAATCGCCAGCATGGACGCGGACTGCAAATGCATCAGTATGATACTCAGGCAGATATCAGGAGTGCACTCGGCCGGAGCCTCGCCATATTTGCCGAGAACCTGATTCCAGAAACGCTGTGTGACACCCCTGTCCTCCTTCCACCAGGCGCGGAGCGGACTCATGTCATGTGTCGAAGTCGCGCAGACGGAGAAATACGGATAACTCCACGTGTCAGCAAACTCGTGCTTTGAATCCTTCGGCATACGCTGGATTTCCAATGACAGGATACGCAGTTCCCTCATCACGTCAGGCACGCAATCCGGAATCATACCCAAGTCCTCGCCACACGCAAGCATACGCGTACCGGCCAGCAAATCAGGCAGTTTGCGAAGTGCGGAATCACGCCAGAACGCATTGTGCCTCCTGTAGAAGAAGTCATCATGCAGCCTGTTGAACGCATCCTTCTGCCAATCCGGAAGATTGCGGTAATGCTCTGTGTGCTGAGCCCCGATTCGCGGATGCCAACATCCCTTCCGGTGAGAATCTTCCACAAAGAGAGTGTCAATGCCGTCAGATGTGTACCATCCGGTGTTTATGTCGAATCCCATCGATGCCAACTCATTGGTACTGAACGGCAATGCCGGATAGAAATGGCCGAGAAGACCGCTGCTGGCCCCTGTCGGAACCTCCCAGATTCGGAAAAATCCGAGGATATGGTCAATGCGGAAGAAGTCGAAGTACTGCTCCATGTTCTTCAGCCTGGCCTTCCACCATGCAAAATTGTCTTCCTCCATCTTGTCCCAGTTGTATGTCGGGAAGCCCCAAAGCTGACCGTCGGCAGAGAACGCATCAGGCGGAGCGCCGGCCTGGGAATTCATGTTGAACTGGGAAGGATGCTGCCATGCGTCCACGCTCGTCCTGCTCACGCCGATAGGAAGGTCACCCTTGAAAGTGACGCCATGTTTTCTGGCATAGTTCCTGGCATCGACGAGCTGTCTGTGCAGATGGAACTGGACAAAGGACTGATAATCAGCCTCTTCTCTATTCTCTGCAAGAACTGAAGCCGCTTTCTTTGCACTATATGAAGCGTATTTTCCCCATTTGGAAGAATCACCTGTTCCGGTCTTGCGGAGGAGAATCCTGAACGCGCAGTATGCGTCGAGCCAGTCGGCATTGTCCTCTATGAATTTCTTGTACTCTGCGGAACCGCTGACCTTTGCCCATGTCGAAGCGAAGGCCTTGCGCATGAGACGGTCTTTCTCCTTGTTGACACGCTCGTAATCCACCTCCGGGAGGGCCTCCAGTTCAGCTTTCAATGTCTTGTAGCTGCTGTCCCTGCGGACTCCTGCCTCAGGAAGATAGACGAACTGCGGATGCAGGGCATAGATGGAATTCGCGCTATACGGATATGAATCCACCCAGGTGCCTGTCATGGTCGTGTCATTGACCGGAAGAAGCTGGATGACTCTCTGGCCTGTAGCCGCTACCCAGTCCACGAGTTTCTTCAGGTCGTGGAAGTCTCCGATACCGAAACTGTCCTCAGTCCTCAGAGAGAAAACAGGAACGGCAGTGCCGGCGCATTTCCAGTTTGTCTGGAACATCTTCTCTGGAGCCATGTCGTCATTGACCTTGAACTTCGGGGAGTCCTGGTCGATGCTGAAAACCTTGTCGGCGAATGCCGATGTGAAGAACGGGGCGGCTACCGGGATATCGGTCCATTTGTCCTCTTTATCAGTGGCTTTCGTATCCGGAACGATATGGTTTTTCCACTCGCGGCGAAGCCTTCTGCCGTCTTTCCAGCACTCGTAATGATACTCGGTGCCTGACGGGATCTTGCTCTCCGGCATTGACAATTCCCAAATTCCGCCGGGACGGTAATTCATGTCAGCGCGCTCTTTTCCGAATGAAAGTTTGATTTCCTCACCCCATGAGGTCTGATATGTGATTCTGAAATTACGTGTCATAATTCGTTGCTTGTTGTGGTTTTGTGACCGCTAAATTATATACAAAAACCAACATCCGAAAATGACTTGCCGGTATTTTCGGATGAGATGTCGTTTTTAGGCGATGAACTGTCAGCAGGTCGTGTTTTCAAGCCATTGGAGGAAATCATCTGACCTTGAACGGCTGACCAGAATCTCCGGACCGGACCGTGGAACTGCATTGATCTTAAGCCTTCCTCCCTGCAGTTTGATTATGCTCTGCACTGCTGATGAAGCGATTATGCAGCCGCGGGAAATCCTGAAGAACCTGGAAGGGGACAGCTGGGATGACAGTACGTCAAGTGACTGGTCCATAACATATTTCGACCCGTCGGATGTGAACATCCATGTGACCTTGTCCTCGGAAAGGAAATACGCGATGTCATTGACAGGAATCGGAAGAATCTTGTCATTCAGGCGTACCATGAACTTCTGCCGGTATTCATGCTGTGTGCCGGAGATGGTGGAGAGGAGGGAAGACATGTCAGTGACGCCTGCTGAATTGCGGCAGCGCTGCACGGCCCTGTCCAGGTCCTCCTTTTCGATAGGCTTCAGGAGATAGTCCACGCTGTTCACCTCGAAGGCCTTCACGGCATAACTGTCGTAGGCTGTGGTCATTACGATCTTTGCATCGACATTGATCTGCCTGAAGATGCTGAAACAGTCACCGTCAGAAAGTTCCACGTCCATGAATATGACATCGGCGGAATGCTCCTTCAGCCACCCGACCGTGCCACTGACTGAGCTTGTCATGCCGACGATTTCCAGATCAGGATAATATTTCTGCAGAGTGCGGCTCAGGTTGGCCTGTGCCATCGGTTCGTCTTCGACTATCAATACTTTTAATGCCATAATTCGAGTTTTTAGGAGGTTTTCTGTGCGGGCAGCAGCGGAAGCGATACGGAATATTCCGTTCCATTGTCATTGATTTCAATGTCATTGCCCGACAAATCAATGTATTGCTGGCGGATGTAGTTCAGACCGACTTTTGTGGAGTCTTCTCCAAGCGCCACCTTCGGATATTTGTTGTTGGTCACGATGATTCTGGAGTCCCGCGCCGTTATGTTTATCTGGAGCGGATTGTCCGGAGACACCCTGTTATGTTTGATTGCATTTTCTACAAGCATCTGGATTGAGCACGGCACCACGTCGTAAGACATGAAAGACTCGGGGACATCGACATTGACCTCGAACCCTGACGCGAAGCGTACTTTCAGCAGGTCGGTATATTTTTCGGTGAAGTCCATTTCCTCACCCAGACTGATGACCGTAAGCGAGTCATTTTTAAGCATATACCTGTAGATGCCGGCGAGTTTGTGGACAAAAAGGCTTGCGTCCTCGTTCTTGTTGTCGCAGATCAGGCAGTCCAGGACATTCAGCGAATTGAACAGGAAATGCGGGTTTACCTGCTGTTTCAGTTTCAGATATTCGAACTGGGCCTTGTGCCTCTTCATCTTCTCGGCCTTTACATCCTGATGCGTAACCCACACGTAATCAGCCATATATGTCATGACGTAGAATAGTATTTCAGCGATGAATACCACCACGGCTGTCTCTACCAGATCATGAACCGGAGGCAACTGCTGTATGGAGAACGGAAGGTCAATGCTTACGGAGAAGGTCGCGCCGAGAACGGAGAGGACCACGAACAATGTCAATGCTGTCCAGCGGAAATATGCAGGCTTCTGGCGAAGTCTTGTCCTGGCGAACTTTACATATATTATATTAAGGCAAATCAGAATGATGCAGACAGGAATATTGTACATCAGCCTCACCAGGTTCTTGTATAGTCCGCCGTTTGACAGGATGTTCATGTCGCTCAGGGCGATGATGGCCAGTCTGAAAAGGAAGATGGCGAGTACGACCGCTATCAGCCACGGCATGTGCGGCATCCTGATGGAGCCGGAGGACAGACGGAGCCGCTTGAGGATATTCCCTACGAGTATCGTGCTCCATCCGAGGAGTTCTGTGGTAAGCGCCGTTGAAATGGCATGGACGGCAAGGTCGGAGCTGAAAATCATTCCGATCAGGTTGGCTCCGGCGGTTCCCAGAAGGTATCCGGTAACATTGATGATTATGATTATTCCGGCCGTGAACTCCAGATTCAGGTTCTTCCTCAGGCAGACGAGAAGTATCATCGCCATAGTGAGTACCGTGAGGAACAGTTCGTCGCCGATTCCGGCCTCGCGGCACAGAATGGTCACGGCAGCATGAAGCAATGCAAATATATGTACTATGCCCGAAGGCTTTATCTTAGACAAGTTCATAACTCAAGTTTCAAGTGTCTGTGTGGTATGCCGGCATGTCCTGCAACCGTCGCAGGTCAAAGTTAGGAATATTTGCCAAAAATAAAAAACCTGCCGTTCATTCGTCGTCAGATTTTTTCCGTCCGTCAGCCAATTCCGACCATCCGTCCTGTCACATATTTTTAATAGGATATTAATAAATATATTTGCAAACGTTTTAAGGTCCGGGGAGTGCCTGTGGCCTTGACGATGACAGAAACGGAACTTGACAATTCCGCGACCACATAGACAAAAACGAAAACCAATGAACAAGAAACCGAAATTATCTTTTTGGCAGATATGGAACCTGAGCTTCGGATTCCTTGGTGTCCAGATCGGATATTCCCTGCAGAATTCAAACACATCCACCATATTCGAATCACTCGGCGCTGACGTAAGTCACCTGAGTTATTTCTGGTTGGCGGCACCTCTTGCCGGAATGGTCATCCAGCCTATCGTAGGCATGTTCTCGGACGGGACATGGACCAGATTCGGCAGACGTATCCCGTATATACTCGGAGGAGCATTGATTTCGACGATAGCACTTATGCTCATGCCGAACTGCCCGACTCTTCTGGCATTGGCCCCTCTCGCGATGGGAGCGTTCATCCTCCTTTTCATGGACCTTTCTTTCAATGTTACCATGCAGCCGTTCAGGGCGCTTGTCGCTGACATGCTCGATGACTCGCAGAAGACTGAAGGTTATGTCGTCCAGACTTTTCTTATCAATATAGGTGCCGTAATTGGAGCCGTCCTCCCGCTGATTATGACATGGGCCGGTGTAAGCGACGAAGCTGTTCCCGGTCAGGTTTCATCCCACATTGCATGGTCCTATTATATAGGAGGTGCAATCCTTCTGGCCACCGTCCTGGTGACAGCATTCAAGACCAAGGAGTATCCACCGAAGGAATTCGCCGAGTACAATGGTATCGCCGAGGTCAATGCAAGTGAACCTGAGGAGAAGCCAAGTTTCATGACATTGATAAAGAACACCCCGTCCGCGATGATCCGTATCGGCGTGACCCAGTTCTTCTCTTGGGCGTCGCTGTTCATCATGTGGACATATCTGAAACCGGCCATAACCGGTTCAGTGACAGCAGGTGGCGTCCTTCTTTCGGAAGGGGAGACACAGACCTGGGTCGGAGTCCTTAACGGAGTCTATCCGATTCCTGCCTGCATCGCCGCATTGTTCATGACGAATCTCGCTACCAGATTCGGAAACAAGAGAGTCTATGCCACATGTCTCCTTTTCGGAGTTCTCGGCTTCGCGGGACTCTGTCTGCTGAAAGACAAATATGCATTGATGGTACCGATGCTGGGTATCGGAATTGCCTGGGCCGGCATTCTCGCCATGCCTTACGCGATTCTTTCCCGCACAGTTGATCCGAAACGTATGGGCGTTTACATGGGTATCTTCAATTTCACCATCACCATACCGCAGATAGTCATCGGACTTACCGGAGGCGTCATCGTGAAATACTGTTTCGGCTCGAATGCTGTGATGATGTTGGCATTGGCCTGCGTCTTCATGCTGCTGGCTGCGGTTTCTGTCGCTTTTATCAGAGAAAATTGAAAATAATTACTATATTTTTTTAAACTAATAACAATAAGATCCTATGAACAGATTTCTATCTTTTATAGTGGGACTGATGGGACTGCTTCTCATCACCCCTGATCTGTCAGCCCAGAACGGGTTTGAGGTAAGGGGTACCGTCACGGATCAGACCGGCCAGCCTGTAATCGGCGCGACCGTTCTCGAAAAGGGTACTACCAACGGATTGTCGACTGACATTGACGGTAATTACACACTGAAGGTGTCTTCAGCTGATGCAATCGTTGAAATCAGCTGTATAGGTTACAAGACTGTGACCTTCGTGGCAAAAACCAATCCTGCGAAGACTGTCATCCAGGAAGATGCCATGTATCTCGACGATGTAGTGGTCATCGGTTACGGTACAGTCAAGAAGAGCGACATGACCGGTTCCGTTACTGCCATCAATGCAGAGGAGGTAAACCGCGGTGCCGTCACTTCTCCGAGTTCAATGCTTCTCGGTAAGGTTTCCGGACTTAACATCACTCCTGCAAACGGACAGCCGGGTTCTTCTTCTACCATCAGAATCCGTGGTGCGGCATCTCTTACCGCATCAAACGACCCTCTCATTGTCATTGACGGTGTTCCTGTAACAAAGGACGGCGGTGCCGGCATGGGCGATCCGCTTGCTACTGTCAATCCTAACGACATCGAGTCTTACTCTGTCCTCAAGGATGCGTCCGCTACCGCGATCTACGGTTCACGCGCTTCCAATGGTGTGATCATCATCACCACCAAGAAAGGAACAGGCAAAGGAATCCACGTAGGCTACAGCGGAAGCGTTTCCCTCAAGCAGAATACTGATGCCATCAAGATGATGGACGGAGACCAGTTCTTCAACTATATCCAGGAATATCGTCCTGAAGCCATCGAACTTCTCGGTGTGGACGGTACAATGTACAACACCAACTGGCAGGATCAGATTTACCGTATTGGCGTAAACACTGACCACAACATCAGCCTTTATTCAGGTGGAGTTGTTCCTTTCCGTGTCAGCATGGGCTACAACCTCGACCAGGCTACCATCAAAGTCGGTGACAACCAGAGGGGTAACATTGACGTAAGCCTTTCTCCTAAATTCTTCGACGATCATCTTTCGATTAATTTCAATGCCAAGGGCGTATATCAGCATACCAACTGGGCCAACAACCCTGTAGAGAGTGCTCTTTCATTCGACCCTACCAAGCCTATCTATTTCACGGATGCTGAAGGCAACATCGACAAGACTGCCATTTCCAACGGTTACTGGAACTGGTTCAGCGCAGGTGTTCCTAATACCATGGCAGCTGCCAACCCTCTTTCTGCAGTTTATGACTACGTCAACTACGGACATACTTATCGTGGAGTAGGCAACTTGCAGATTGACTATAAGGTACACGGACTTGAGGCGTTGAGGGCAAACCTGAACTTGGGTATGGATATCGCCAAGACCAACGGTACCAAGTACAACACCGTCGGTTCACGCAGTTCGCTCACCAGTGCTCCTGACCTCTACGAGAAGTACAAGAACTTCAACAAGAACATGCTTCTGGAGGCCTACCTCGACTACAATGAAACTTGGGGAAAACACAATTTCAATGCGATGGCAGGTTATTCTTGGCAGCACAACTACATCAAGTACGAGAACTCACAGTACTACAACAATGACAGGGAGACCGTATATCATATCGCTCCTGTCAATGCCAAAGAGTACTACCTGATTTCATTCTTCGGACGTCTCAACTACGGCTTCGATTCGAGATATCTCTTCACTTTCACCGCCCGCGGTGACGCATCAAGCCGTTTCTCTCCTTCAAACCGTTGGGGTTTCTTCCCTTCAGCAGCATTTGCATGGAACATTGCCAATGAGGAATTCCTGAAGGGCAACAGGTCAGTGTCAGCCCTCAAGTTCCGTCTCGGATGGGGCCGCACAGGACAGCAGGATATCGGAGACGACTACTATCCTTACATCGCAAGATACTATGAGTCAGCGTCTGTGACAATGCAGTATCCTATGGGTGCTGACGGCAAGTCTTACAACCTTCTCTCGCCATTGGCCTACAACCCTAACATCAAGTGGGAGACAACTGAGACTTACAACGTAGGTTTGGATTTCGGTTTCCTCAATGACAGGATTTCCGGTACAGTCGAGGCTTACTACCGCAACACATTCGACCTCCTGAACAATATCTCGATTCCTCTCGGTTCGAACTTCGGCAAGCAGGTGATTTCCAATATCGGAACAATGGTTAACAAGGGTATCGAGCTCTCAGCCAACTTCGTTCCTGTAGAGACCAAGGACTGGAACTGGAAAATCGGAGGAAACATCACATTCCAGGACGTGAAGATTACCAAGCTGACCAACAGCGATGAAACCTACCTCGGAGTAGAGACAGGTCCTTCAATGGGTGCCAATGTCGGCTTCAGCTCACTCCACCGCAAAGGCTTCGCTCCATATACTTACTACATGTACCAGCAGCTCTATGATGCTGAAGGCAAGCCAGTCCAGAATGCTTTCGTGGACCGCAACGGCGACGGCAAGATCAATGCTGATGACCGTTACATGACCGGCTGCAGCGCTACACCTTGGGCTTACTACGGTATCAGCACACAGGTAAGATACAAGAACTGGGATTTGGGTATCAACGGCCACGGTTCCATCGGAGCCGAGCTCATCAATAAGGTTGCACTCGGATATTCTTCATCTTACAGCGACAACTGGACAAAGGGTTACATTGACAACCTCTGCCCTAAGTGGCTCCTTCCTGAATGGCACGCTCCTAACAGCGAGACACAGAAATATTCAGACCTTTGGATTGAGGATGCGACATTCTTCAAGATTGACGACATCAATCTCGGCTATACCTTCAATCTCAAGAACAACCTCAAAATCCGTCTTGCAGGTTCTGTCCAGAATGTATGCACATTCACCAAGTACTCAGGACTTGATCCGGAAATCAACAATATCGATGGTGTGGACAATTACGTTTATCCTCGTCCTCGTCTCTATACTCTTCGTCTTAACATTTCATTCTAAGCAGGAGGAACAACATTATGAAATTCATAAACAAATTATTCATACTTTCAGTTGCGGCGATACTGTTTTCATCATGCCTCAAGGATTTGGATACACTTCCTTTGAACACGACTGACTTCACGTCTGAAAACGCGTATGCCAATGAAGACAGCTATCTCAAGGCACTTGCCTACATCAATGGCTACTATATGCTTGTAGGACAGGATGATGCAGGTAAAAATGACCTCGGCTTCTCAGATTCCGGACAGTCAGAGTTCCTGAGACAGTGGATCAATATGAACGAAATGACCTGCGACGGACTCAAGTGCGTCTGGGGCGACTCCTATCTTACTGAACTTCAGCATGATTCATGGGGCTCAAGTACTAACGATGCTCTCGTAGCCGTATATACCCGTGCGGTGAAGGCCATCGCTCTCGTGAACGAATTCCTTCTCCAGACTACTGACAGCAAGATCGATGCCCGCGGCCAGTCATCACTCAAGGGTGAGATTGCCGGATACAGGGCAGAGGCACGTTTCCACAGGGCAATGTTCTTCTACGTTCTTATGGACGAGTTCGGAAACCCTCCTTTCCCTATGCCTGAGAACATCGGTGGAGAGAATCCTAAGCGCATCACCAGAACTGACCTCTTCAACTGGCTTGAAACAGAGCTTCTTGACCTCGCTTCTGACAACAGCGCAATGCCTGCCGTAGGTTCTGTACCTTATCCACGTCCTACCAAGGGCTCCGTATGGGCACTTCTCAGCCGTATGTACCTCAATGCCGAGGTCTATACCGGAACTGCAAGATGGCAGGATGCCAAGGATGCAGCCAAGAAGGTCATCGGAATGGGATATTCCCTCGCTCCAAAGTATTCAGACATGTTCCGTCAGGACAATACCGAGAACGGTTCAGCAGAGAAAGAGTTCATCTTCGCTGTCGCTTATGACAGGGTTTCCACACAGAGCTGGGGCGGAACTTCGACATTCGCTTCCGCATCTCTCAGCGAGGAGGCCAACCTCAAACTCGGTGCAGAGTTCGGTCTTTCCAAAATCAATGGTGAGAACTGGGCCGGTTACCATGTTCCTAATGACTATGTCGCACGTTTCCAGCTCAATGGTGTAGTATGGGGAAGCAAGACCAATGTCTTCGGATATGACAGGGCAGCCAGTGACAAGCGTGCGTTCTTCACCAATTACGGCTCAGTCCAGGACTTCGATGAAAAGCAGGTTTCTTCAGGCTGGATGTGCTGGAAGTTCTGCGGACTTGATTCCAATGACAAACTCGTTCAGCAGGACGGCGTTCCTGGAAACTGGAAACTCTCCTCTGCCGATATGCCTATCTTCCGTCTCGCCGAGATGTATCTCAATTATGCTGAGGCAGATGCCCGTCTCAACGGCGGTGTCGTAAAGGATGCTGATGCTCTCAAATATGTGAAGGATCTCCGTGACCGCGCAGGCGTTTCAATGCCGTCAGAGGTAAATCTCGAGTGGCTGCTCGATGAAAGGGCCCGTGAGTTCATGTGGGAAGGTCACCGTCGTGTGGATCTCATCCGTTTCGGCAAGTTCACTGACGTGAATTATCCTTGGACACTCAAGGGCGGACTTATGAACGGAAAGATTGCCATCCCTTCATACAAGACAATATTCCCGATTATCCAGAGCGACCTCAGTTCAAACAACAACCTCGTTCAGAATGAAGGTTATTAGCAGAATTGATAACATTTAAAATTGATAATATGAAATCATTGAAATATATGGCAATGGCCGCAGTTGCGGTTCTGGCTGCTTCCTGCACCTTGGATTTGCCAAAGGAACAGATTTCGTCAGAGCTGACGGCTCCTGTCCTCAGACCGGTTTCCAATGTCATCTCCGATGCCAACACCACCAAGGTGGAACAGGTCAATTTCACTTGGGACCCTGCTGATTTCGGGGCCAGGACAGAAATCCTCTACTCAGTATATGCAGAGCTCGGCTCAGAGAAGGCTCTTATAGGACAGAACTACAAGAACTCTCTCAGTATCAACAAGGGAGACCTTGTCGGTATGATATGCAGCTCACTGAAAGGTGAGAAGAACACCACAGTCACTGTCAATGCCTATGTGGAGGCAGCCCTCAAGGACGTGGTAAACTCACCTGTATTGACTTCAGAGAAAGTCGCTTTCTCAGTTTATACTTATCTTCCTCCAAAGAAGAACATCTGGCTCCCTGGAAAGTATCAGGACTGGAATCAGTTGGGAACTGAAATCTGGGAAACAGAGGCCGGTACTAGCACGTACAAGATTCTTGTCGATGTTTCAAATGACGCAGAGACACCTTATTACTTCAAGATTGTCGATGAAAACCAGTCTTGGGTCGGAATGAATGAGGGCTATACTCCTGAAGGTTGGGAGGTTGCTGATCCTTCAAACTCTGACGGAAACTTCTCAGTGCCGGCGGAAGAGCCTATCATGTGGCTGACCATCAACACCAAGACCAAGACTGTTGCAAGGGAGGTCGTATCCAAAGTTGCTCTTATCGGCGACTTCAACGGATGGGATGAGGGCGCTGAGCCTGATTTCAAATACAATGTTGCGAAGAATGTCTGGGAATCTCCTGTCATCAGCTTCACAGAAGGCCAGGGCTGGCTCCTGAGACTCAACAAGAACTGGGACCACAAGTATGGCAGTGCAGTTGCAACCAACGACATTGCAGGCGGATATGAGATTACGAAGGGCGGAGAGAACATCCCGACTCCGGGAACAGGTGACTATATCGTCCGACTCTATGCCAACAGGACACCTATTGTTGTGACATATGAAAAACAGTAAACAGGTTTGACTTATGAAATGGATTAAAAACATATTTGCAGTCTCTGCCGCAGCTTTTGCGGCAGTGGCCTGCACCATAGAAAGTGAAGACACCTTCTCGACGAGTCCTGTCGCTCCGGTACTGGATGCTCATTCAGACATCCTCATCACGGAGGGTACCAAAGCTGAGTCTGTGACTTTCACATGGACTGCTGCACGTCAGATCGACGCGGAAGCATATCTCTATAACTTGAATGTCAAGAGCGGAGAGAAGGAAGCCGCTCTGAAAGAGGGTATTGCCGACAACTTCTATACGGTCTCAAAGGAGGAACTCAGAACATTCCTCAAGACCAATTTCGAACTGGAAAAGAATTCTACCCACCAGATTGATTTCTCTGTCAATGTTGCTGACAAGGCCGGTAATGTATATTCGTCTCCTTCAGTTGGCGTGAAAGTTTACTTCTATGACGAAGCTGTCGCTCCTGTAGCCAGCGCACCTGAGTCAACAATCGTTCTTGACAAGGAAAAGCAGTCAGATGAACTCAAACTTCTTTCTTGGACCGATGCAAGGCTTGTTTATGGCGAAGATGTTACATATAAAGTGACAATGTCATACGGCAGCGGAGCAGAAAATGTTCTTGCCGACGGTCTCACGAATACTTCTTATACGACCATTGTTGACGGTCTTAACGAAGCAGTGGTTGCGGCCGGTGCAGCTGAAGGCTCGGAAGCGGAACTGACATTGAAGGTTTATGCATTCTGCGAGAGCATGCCTGCAGGTGTCGTTTCAAATGCCGTGAAAGTCAAGATTACTACTTATGTTCTGTCGTTCCCTGAGAAGATGTGGCTTCCTGGAAGCTATCAGCACTGGGATATTGCCAATGCTCCTACACTCTCTCTTTCCACAAAGCAGAAAGGAGTATATCAGGGCTTTGTTGATCTTTCGACTGGATCCGAAGATATTGATGCGGAATTCAAGTTCAGTGCTACGCCATCATGGTCGAATACTGATTTCGGCTTCGAGGATGTGACAATAGAAACCAAAGGCAGTGAGGACCTTCCATTTGCATATGCAGAATCGAAGACACTCGGCGGTTCCAACATCAGTGTGCCTTCAGGATTGTATTTCATCAAGCTCGACAAGAAGAACGGAACACTCATGATGGTTTAGGTGAAGAATCTCGAAATCGGCGGCAGTTTCGCTGCTTCGGGCTGGGGAACATTCTTCCCGATGACGAGGAACGGTTCAGAATGGGCTGCAGCAGATGCATTTGAAATGAAGGAGAATGACGAGATCAAGATCCGTTTCAATACTGACTGGACATATTCTTTCGGCGGCGAGATGGACAATGTGGTTTTCGGCGGTGGCAATATCAAGTTTACCAAGTCTGCCGGAACGTACAAGCTCGTATTCAATACTGAGACATCAGATTTCGTGCTCAATGCCGTCAAATAATTTGAGATTACGCTCGTAATGAGCATTCGATAATCCGGGCAGGCCCTGCGCTAAGGAAAGGCCTGCCCTTTTTGAAAATTACTGGATATAGTGTCTCAAGCCAATGCTTGTGAAACTCGAATTTATAATGAAAAACATTACAAGATTTTTTGTCCTGTCAGTTCTCTGCCTGTCGGCACTCTTTTCCTGCAGCAAGGAGGAACAAGTCCAGCAGGGAAAGAAACTGCAGGTTACACCGGATGCCTTGTATTTTACCAAAGCCGCATCCTCTCAGACATTGGAACTGAAGACAAATGCTTCGCAGTGGAAAGCAGTGGTTTCCAAGAATGATTGGCTTGAAATAGACAAGACATCAGGAACCGGTTCAGGCGAAATTACCGTCAATGTTACCGAAAACAACAAGGAACTGAGGACCGCGACCATCACTTTTTCAGCATCCGGATACAAATCAGCTGTCGTAAAAGTAACACAGCATCCTGTAGATGAACTTATAAACCCTTCAGCTACAGGACTTTTCGCGATACCTGAATTGCCGGAAGCTGATTCTCCGTGCGTACTTTATTACAGGGCGGACAAGTCTTCTCCGTTCTATGACTACCACGAGGACATTTACGCCCACATCGGAATCGTTGAGGCGGAATGGATGTATGTCCAGTCCGAGTGGGACAAGAACATTGACAAATGCAAGTGGCAGCCGTGCGAGGAAAGCAATCTCTGGAAACTTCAGCTCGAACCTTCCGTCAGGGAATGGTTCGCGTCCGGCGAATCGCCTGTAAACAAGATCGGTGTAGTCGTGCGAAGCGCCGACGGCAAACTCCAGACCGATGATTTGTTTGTCAATGTCAAAGATGAGAAATTCGTTTTCGAACCTGCGCCGGTCGTCAAGGAAACAATGCCTTCAGGACTTCATGACGGCATCAATTATAACTCTGACGGCAGCGTGACACTGGTTTTGCGCGACCTCGACAACAAGGGCAAATGCCATGAATACTGTTATGTGACAGGAGAATTCACCAATTGGCAGCGTTCCAACGACTATTCCATGAAGCGTGATGATGCCGCAGGCTGCTGGTGGTACACGATGACAAACGTGGAACCGGACAAGGAATACATGTTCCAGTACTATGTCGTGGACAAGGACGGCTCGTCTTTCCGTATCCATGACCCTTACACTGAAATCGTCTATGACGGATCCAACGACAAGTACATCTCGTCATCGACTTACCCTGATCTTCCGGAATATCCTAAGGGCACAAGCGGACTTGTATCTGCCTTCAAGGTCAACAAAGATACCTACGCATGGACCAGCACCGGCTTCAAGATTGCCGACCAGGACGATCTCGTGATCTACGAAATGCATTTCCGTGACTTCACTTCTACCGGAGACATCCCCGGAGCCCTCGGAAAGCTCGATTATCTGGCTTCGCTCGGTGTCAATGCCGTAGAACTGATGCCTGTGCAGGAATTTGACGGAAATGACAGCTGGGGTTACAACCCATGCTCATATTTTGCTCTGGACAAGGCTTACGGAACACGCAAAATGTACAAGCAGTTCATTGACGAATGTCATGCGAAAGGCATGGCCGTAATCGTGGATGTCGTTTATAATCAGGCAACTGGAGCGCATCCTTACGCCAAGCTTTACTGGGATTCCGCCAATAACAAGACCGCTTCCAATAATCCGTGGTTCAATGTCGATGCACCGCACCCATACAGCGTATTCCACGACTGGAATCACGAGTATATGCCTTTCCGTGAGCATGTCAAGGAAAGCTTGAACTATCTGATGGACGAATATCATGTCGACGGTTTCCGTTTCGACCTCACCAAAGGCTTCACAAACAAGAAGAGCGACGAAGGTACTGCTTCCAACTACGACCAGAGCCGCGTGGACATCCTGACCGACTATACAAAGAGCGTGAAGAGCCACAACCCTGATGCCGTCGTGATTCTCGAACATTTCTGCGAGACCAGCGAAGAAAAGGCTCTTGCCAATGCTGGTGCAAAGGTCTGGAGAAATCTCAACAATGCATATTGCCAGTCAGCAATGGGCAAGTCTTCCGGAAGCAACTTCGAAGGGCTATGGACTGGTTCCGCAATGCCTTTTGGCGCCTATGTCGGATTCATGGAAAGTCATGATGAAGAAAGGACTGCCTACAAGGCGCTTACTGACGGGGCCTCAGGCATCAGCGGCAAGTCCAACTTGTCGGCAAGAATGAAACGTGAGGCCCTGAATGCGGCATTCTTCTTCACTGTTCCGGGACCTAAGATGATATGGCAGTTCGAAGAACTCGGATATGACATCTCTATTGAAGAAAATGGCAGAACCGGCAAGAAGCCAGTGCATTGGGACTATCTGGAGGATGCCGACCGGAAGGCCCTCCACGACACATACGCTTCATTGATGAAATTCCGTAAGGAGAATCCTCGTTTCTTCTCTTCTGATGCTGATTTTACTTGGTACGTAAGTGACGGCAACTGGGATGACGGACGCTTTGTTTACGGTTCCGTGGACGGGAAGTCATTTGCTGTCATCGGCAATTTCTCATTGACAAAGAAAGATATAACCGCTTGGTTGCCGAAACCGGGAACCTGGAAGGATTATCCGGCATTCGGTTCGGAAACCTACAATGTGGCCAAGGACACGGAAGGGCACAATTCCCTTACCGTAAATCTTGCTCCCGGTGAGTTTAAATTGATTATATTTGAATAATTGATGCTTGAAAAATATGAAAAATCTGATTAAGTCATTGTGCATCTTGGCTGTTATGACTCTGTCATCATGTGGACAGAACGAGTCCAATTCCGGTGGTGGTCAGACGACGAAGCCGGCCTTTGCGAAGGGCGCCGACATCGGCTGGTACACGGAGATGGAAAAGAAAGGCTATAAATTCTATACCGCTTCCGGTACGGAGATGGATTGCCCTGCTCTGATGAAGTCGCTGGGATTCAATTCGTTGCGCTTCAGGGTGTGGGTAAATCCTGAGGACGTGTGGAACGGCAAGGAAGATGTCCTGAAGAAATGCCTGAGGGCCAAGGAACTCGGTATGAAGATAATGATCGATTTCCATTATTCTGATACCTGGGCTGATCCGGGCAAACAAATTGTTCCTGCAGCATGGACGTCATATGATCTGGATGCTATGGCGAAAGCCGTGGCTGAACACACTTCAGATGTCCTCAATACATTGAAAGATAATGGGGTAGATGTTGCATGGGTGCAGGTTGGAAACGAGGTGACCAACGGTATGCTCTGGGAGCAGGGACGTGTCGAGGGCGACAACGCTGCCGGCTTCGCAAAACTCTTCAAGGCCGGTGCGGACAAGGTCAAGTGCATTTATCCCAAGGCATCGGTCATCCTTCACATTGACAATGCATGGAATATGGATACCCTCCAGTGGTTCTATTCTCTTATGGCGAATACCGGCGTGAAATACGATATCATCGGCCTGTCTCTGTACCCTTCATACTGGAATGAGGAAACGAACTCATTCGAACCGTGGGAAGAGAAAGTAAATCAGGCGATTGCCAATATTCCTCAGCTGATAAAGACTTACAATAGGGATGTGATGCTGGTAGAGTTCGGAATGCCGGCAGCAGAGCCTCAGAAAGGAAAGGAGGCGCTCGAAACATTGTGGAACGGCCTGAAAGGCGTGAAGCGTTTCAAAGGCATCTTCTATTGGGAACCGGAGTCCGAGCCTGCCCGCAACGGCTATGCTCTGGGTGCTTTCAATGACGGTAAGCCGACCATAGCACTTTCACCTTTCGCCAAACTTGCCAATTAGCGCAAAAACTCAGCAAGTTATCTGACTTGCGAATCTTGAATAAAAATAGTAAATTTGATATGAAAAGAATATTTGGAATTATGACGGCAGTAATGCTGACGGCTTGTGCCGGAAACACAGCTTTCGTACCGGATTCTGTCTCTGATGCCGATTTGGCACAGGTCACCAGAGTCGAACCGCTTTCATGGTGGGTGGGGATGAAAACCCCGCTCCAGCTTCTCGTACAGGGCGAGAACATTTCAGGATACAACGTCACAATCGAAGGAGGCAAAGGGGTAAAGGTCAATGCCATACAGAAGGCTGACAGCCCGAACTATCTGTTCGTTGACGTCAATATCCTCAAGGATGCTGAACCTGGAACCTATTATCTTGTATTCAGCAAGGACGGAAAGCAGGCATTCAAGTATCCATATGAGATTGCCGCCCGCGAATCCGGTTCTGCCCAGAGAAAGAGCTACACTTCTGCGGATATGGTATATCTCATTATGCCTGACCGCTTTGCAAATGGAAATCCTTCAGGGGACAATACGGACAACACCACTGAAAAGGCCAACCGTGAGGCTCTTTTCGGCCGTCACGGAGGAGATATCCAGGGTATCATTGACCATCTCGATTATATTGAGGATCTCGGTGCGACTACGATCTGGTGCACTCCGCTTCTGGAAGACAATGAGCCGGACGGCTCCTATCATGGCTATGCCTGCTCGGATTACTATCACATTGACCCGCGTTTCGGTTCCAATGAACTGTATCGTGAGTTTGTGTCCAAGTCTCATGAGAAAGGCCTGAAAGTAGTGATGGATATCGTGACAAATCATTGTGGTACAGCGCATTGGTGGATGAAGGACCTTCCTTTCAAGGATTGGATACACCAGTTCCCTGAATATACCGGGACCAATGTATGTTTCTCTACCAATATGGATCCTAATGCATCCAAGTATGACCTGAATCTCCAGGAAAGCGGCTGGTTCGTTCCTTCAATGCCGGACATGAACCTTGACAATCCTTTCACTCTCAAGTATTTCCAGCAGTGGGCGATTTGGTGGATTGAATATGCCGGACTTGACGGATTCAGGGTGGATACCTATCCGTACAATGAGAAGGAACCGATGAGCAGATGGTGCAAGGCTGTCCGTAAAGAGTATCCTAACTTCAATATCGTAGGGGAGTGCTGGACTTCTTCTATCCCGCAACTCGCTTACTGGCAGGCTGATAATGAGAATAAAGATGGATTCAATTCCAATCTCCCGTCTATAATGGACTTCCCTCTGTACGATGCGATTTGTGCAGGAGTTCCTACTGATTCCTCTCAGTGGGGCGCCGGCATGACCAAGGTATATGATTGTCTGTCACACGATTTCGTATATCATGACCTCTCCAAGATGATGATCTTCCCTGGAAACCATGATACTGACCGTATCGGAGATGTAGTAAGACAGAATCCTGACAGGATGAAGATTGTGATGACCATGATGGCCACCATGCGCGGTTTCCCTCAGATTTTCGCCGGCGATGAGATGATGTTCGTTTCCAAGGACAAGAGTCAGGGCCACGGCGGTCTCCGTGTGGATTTCCCTGGCGGATGGTCAGGTGACAAGGAAAACTGGTTCACGGAAGAAGGACGAAAGGCAGCATTGACAGGAACCGACGGCAAGCCTGTTCCGGCCGGTCAGATTGCTGACCTTCACGACTTTACCCGCAAACTTTTCCAGTGGAGACGGAACAAGGACGTGATTCATGACGGCAAGACCCTCCATTTCCTGTCAAGGGACAACACCTATGCTTATTTCCGTTACAATGCGGACGAGGCCGTGTTCGTCTTCATCAACAACTCCCGTGGCCGCAAGACGATTCCGTGGTCACACTATGCGGAAATCGCAGACGGACTGTCTGACGGCCGCGATGTGATGACCGGCGAGGCGGTAGAGATCAATGATTCTACGGTTGTCGGTCCGCGAAAGGCCCTGGTGGTAGAGTATAAGCGCAAATAGAATTAACGTTAATTGACATTGATATGAACCTTTTGAAAAAAGTGCTTTTTGCGGGTGCTGCGATTTGTGCGGCATCGGCATTGACACAGTCCTGCGGCGGCTCAGGCCAGACTGCGGCTGAACTTTCCGACGTCTCTGTCCTGAAATCTCCGGACGGGAACCTCTCCATGAAATTCGGTATTGCGCCGGATGGAAGTCCCATGTATTCACTGAATTACGGTGAGACTGCCGTGATCAGGCCGAGTCATCTCGGATATGAGATGCGCGGTGTGCTCAAGGCCCAGAAGATTGTTTTCGGGGACAAGGATATCCAGAAAGTGGATGATAAGCCATGCTGGTCTTTCCATGACGGATTCAAGGTAGAAAGCATTGACACATGCACATTCGATGAGACCTGGCAGCCTGTATGGGGTGAGGAGTCCGAGATTCGCAATCATTATAACGAGTTGGCTGTCAATCTTGTACAGACATCTTCCGACAAGCGTATGACCGTGCGTTTCCGTCTTTTCGATGACGGCCTCGGTTTCCGTTATGAGTTCCCTGAGCAGAAGGGCCTGACCTATTTCGTAATCAAGGATGAGGTGACTGAGTTCGCTATGGGCGGAGACTATACAGCCATCTGGATACCAGGCGATTACGATACTCAGGAATATGAATATACCGTGTCTCGCCTGAGTGAAATCAAGTCAAGGATGGAGACCTCATTGTGCGGCAACTCTTCACAGACTCCATTTTCAATGACAGGTGTGCAGACTTCTCTTCAGATGAAGACTGACGAGGGCCTCTACGTGAATATACATGAGGCTGCTCTGGTGGACTATTCCTGCATGCACCTTGATCTCGACCCTGCTACTTTGACCTTCAAAACTGAACTTACACCTGACGCCGAGGGATGGCGCGGCCGTCTCCAGACCCCTTGCAAGAGCCCGTGGAGAACTGTCCAGGTTGTGGACAATGCTTGTAAACAGCTGGAATCCAGACTTGTTCTGAACCTCAATGAGCCTTGCGCCTATGATGACGTTTCATGGATTCATCCAGTGAAATATGTCGGAGTATGGTGGGAGATGATTTCCGGAAAAGGCACCTGGGCATATACTGATGACTTCTCTTCAGTTCACCTCGGCGTTTCCGACTATTCTAAAGCCAAGCCAAACGGCAAGCATTCGGCTAACAATGAAAATGTGCGCCGCTATATCGATTTCGCTGCTGAGCATGGCTTTGACGAGGTTCTGGTAGAAGGCTGGAATGTCGGCTGGGAAGACTGGGCTAACTGCAACAAGGATTATGTCTTCGATTTCGTGACCCCTTACCCTGATTTCGACATCAAGGCTCTGAACGAGTATGCGCATTCCAAGGGTGTGAAACTTCTCATGCATCATGAAACATCCTCATCAGTACGCAATTACGAGAGGCACATGGATGCTGCCTACAACCTTATGGAGAAGTACGGCTACGACGCAGTGAAGAGCGGTTACGTGGGTGATATCCTGCCTCTTGGCGAGCATCACTACGGCCAGTGGCTGAACAACCACTATCTCTATGCCGTCAAGGAAGCAGCGAAGCACCATATCATGGTCAATGCCCATGAGGCTGTCCGCCCGACCGGTCTCTGCCGCACCTATCCTAACCTCGTCGGCAACGAGAGCGCGAGAGGAACTGAGTATCAGGCGTTTGGCGGAACAGAACCAATGCATGTGACTATTCTTCCTTTCACCCGTCTCAACGGCGGTCCGATGGACTTCACCCCTGGTATCTTCGAAATGGACCTCTCCAAGTTCTGCTCGAATACGTCCAAGGTCAATGCTACTATCGCAAACCAGCTCGCCCTT
>Ga0129311_1001032_pt1 | contig 21236 bp, 16 predicted proteins | sample Go1ome_FD_94435 | JGI IMG/M metagenome (GOLD analysis project Ga0129311, IMG submission 94435) | Western lowland gorrila individual fecal microbial communities from Wisconsin, USA - Go1022B metagenome | ecosystem: Host-associated > Mammals > Digestive system > Large intestine > Fecal | place... | reverse complement strand
TACATCGCTTTTGTATTCCCGGTTTCCCTGTAAATAATTTTTTGCCATAGGCAGCCTCCTTTGTAAAAATCGCAGGAGGTCAAATGTAAGCATTCTTCTACTCGGATCTCCTGCTTTATAAAAATGTGGTGGATTTTAAAAGCATAAGATCTAAGAATTGATATTTGAAAATAGATTAGAATGTGATATTATAAGACAATATATTTATTGTCTATTGCTAACTATTATCGGCACCGCTTTCGTAAATACTTTATAATCTGCATTTCTTTATCAGCCAAGCAGTGCAGACATTATATTGTCAATATTCTATCAGAAAATAGAAGTATGCTTTTGTTGTGATAATAGCATAAAATCTGCAAGACTTCAAGAAAATTCATCATATTATCAGCTTTTATAATATCTAAAAGGTACATCACCAATTAATATATTAACGATATTTATAAGCCTTAAACGACAAATCCTAACCATTATTTATTTTAGATTGAAAACACTATTAGTCAAAGTTTCAAAAAGGTGGAAAAACTATGAATGAATCAACTACAACAATAACCAACGCAGCCTCATCACGACAGACAACGCCATCATCCCAGGCAGCACCAGTTACCAATGCAACACCGTCGACTCAATCAACACCAATTTCCGTCTGCATCATCACCAAAAACGAGTGTGACACACTCAGACAATGTCTGACCTGTCTGAAACCATATGCAGATGCAGGAAAACACGAAATCGTCGTAGTCGATACCGGTTCAACGGACAACACAGTAGAAATGTGCAAAGAGTTTACAGACAAGATCTACTATTTTGAATGGATCAATGATTTTTCTGCTGCGAGAAATTATGCTGCAGAAAAAGCGAGTCATGACTGGATTCTGTGCATTGACAGCGATGAGTTTGTGACGGAATGGGATGAAAAGGAACTGCAGGAACTCATTAACAACAATCCCACCATGATCGGTAATATGGTACAACGGAATACTTGCGGCCATGAAGGCGAAACATATAAATCCGACGAACGTGCCTCACGATTATATAACCGTAAATTCTATCATTTTGAACGCTCAATTCACGAACAACTAGTTCCAACAAATTCTGATACTGGTTTTCATTACAAAGGAATTCGAATAATCGCAAATCATATGTCTTATTCCGGATCAGTTGAGGATCTTAGAAAGAAAGCCGAAAGAAATATAACTTTATTAAAGAAAGAAATGAAAATTAATCCCCATGATCCGTATACGCTTTTTCAGTTGGGGCAGAGCTACTATATGATTGATGATTATAAGAATGCAAATTATTATTATGGACTTGGACTGGAAGAAGATGTAGATCCCAATCTCGGATACGTCAGCACTATGGTTGTATCCTATGGATATACACTTTTAAACCTCAAACAATTTGATCAAGCTCTCCTCTTGGAAAGCGTATATGATGCCTTTTGCAACCGATCGGACTTCGTTTTTCTTATGGGGCTTATTTATATGAATACAGGATATATCGAAAAAGCAATTCAACAATTTAAGAAGGCTACCACTTTCGATTTTTGCAAAGTAGATGGCGTCACAACATATAAGGCTTGGTATAATCTCGGAGTTATCTACGAATGCACAAATCATATCAAGGATGCCGTTTATTACTATCAGAAATGTGGCGAATACGCTCAAGCCAAAGATCGCCTAAAACATCTACTTGGTTAATATTTATAGTATGTAAAAAGGGCCGGATAATATCCGACCCTTTGGTAGTTCAACTGAGATTATCTTACTGAAGTAATGATAATACACCCTGGTTAGCCTGATTAGACTGAGCAAGCATTGACTGACCTGCCTGAGCAAGAATGTTTGCATTGCTGTATTTAACCATCTCTGTAGCCATATCTGTATCACGGATACGAGATTCAGCTGCTGTAGTATTTTCTACTACATTGTCCAGGTTGTTGATTGTGTGCTCTAAACGGTTCTGGATAGCACCAAGTTCTGATCTCCACTTAGAAATTGTTTCCAAACCATTTTTAATCTTATCGATAGATGTCTTTGCGGAAGCATTTGTTGATAAGCTAACACCACTTACCAATGCGCTTGACGAAACACCATGAGTAGAAATCTTAATCTGTACAGAATTTGAAGATGCACCAACATGAACCATTAATGATTTTCCAAATGCATTCATACCGTTGAATTTTGTGTCTGTACCGATACGGTTGATTTCAGTTTTCAGCTGATTAACTTCATCATTAATATATGCGCACTGTGTAGTACTGTTGATACCGTTGGCAGCCTGAACTGCTAATTCGTTCATTCTCTGTAACATATCCTGAACTTCTGCTAATGCACCTTCAGCTGTCTGAGCAAATGAGATACCATCCTGAGCATTTCTGGAAGCCTGTGTAAGACCTCTGATCTGTTTTCTCATTGATTCTGAAATAGATAAACCAGCTGCATCATCTGCTGCACGGTTAATTCTATAACCTGAAGATAATTTCTCTGTTGATTTGTTCTGTGCTGCTGCTGTTAATCCTAACATTCTGTTAGAGTTTAACGCTCTCATATTGTGCTGTACTACCATAATACATTCCTCCTTGAATTTAACGTCGCCTCCATGCGACTAAAATAGATGTGCTGTAACTGTTTTGGCATCCGACCGTACGCTTCTTTTGCTTTTTACAATTACAATTTAAAGTAATTTGTTTTACTTGTATTATATATCGGTTCTTATATCAAATACTTAACCCCTATTTTCAAAAAAATTTATTTTTTTCATCCAGTTATTCTGAGGCTTAAAATTGTTGTGACTAATTTTCTGTGCGTAAACACAACTCAAATAATCTAACAAACTTCTTTACTCTGTCCATTTTCCACGGATACAATCATATAACTTTTCTCCAGAACGGTCCATTACGATAATTTTCTCATTCCAGATCTTGCTTGTCTTTTCCCCGGCAAATTCTGTTAGTACCTCTATAAACATCCTTTTCATTTTTTCTGATTGTACTACTACCGTATCCGCCTTAACCACCCCGGGGACTGTACAGAAGTATTCCAGACTGACCTTTCCTCGTTCATCTGTATCCTCTATCTCGTCCAGCATAAAATATGGAAGATATACCAGATCATCTGTAAGCTCTCTCAAATTGCCTGAATAAAAAAACTGAGGAACGCTGATTGCTGCATTATATTCATCATGCGGTTCCTGCATAACAATAGTATCTGGGCAATGCAATCCAAAATCAAATGACCTGTAATCCCATATCGCAATATCATCCGGATACTCATCACCATCATAATGCATTTCTCCCAATGAGCCATCAGTTCTTTTAGAATAATATGGTATCGGCACCACATAAACATCACAATCAGAATCCCGACTGGCTATTCGCCATATATTTTCCATTGATTTCCAATATGATTTTTTAAATGGCAGAAAGACAATTTCTCTCTTGTTGACAACCTCTTCTGTAATACTACTCTGTATATGACTCAAACACTCATCCAATGTCTCCCTAAGTTCAGGTACAGGGCAATTGCCATATGTAGTTATATGTTCATAATAAATATATAATTTTTCACAGTATTTCTCAAGTTGTACTACCGAAGTAGTTTCACATCCTTTAACACATTCTATTTTCTCACCCAATGCGACAGCAGTGTCCTGACAATCAGCCAAAAGGGTCAATACAGAATCCCAGTTTTTCTCCTCTGCCAAGGTATACATTTCATTCTGTGCCTCCCTAAGAAGCTTCAATATATTGCCGGATATTTTTTTCAAAGAAGAATGATCTGTCTCATGAGTCCTTTCCAAATCTCTCCTATGAAATACATATCGATCATATAATTTAAACTCTCTAGAGTCACACAATTCTATCTGACTTTTAAAGAATGGATAATCGTGACCGCCCCCAGCTCGTACCGGTGTCATATAATCACCATATTTTGCTGACAGCACAATATCATAACCTATTGGAACCGGTATCTCTATTGTTTCAAAAGGGATATAAACAACATTCTCATAACAGCTCTTTGGCAGCTTATAATCGCATTCAGTCAGATGTGCCGCCAGCGTAACATATTTCGCGTCCTTCTTTTTAAACATGCCACACATCCGATCCGCAAGTAAATATAATTGTTGTTGGATAGATTTATCACGATCGATTTTAACATGATATATTTTCTCAATCATATGTAAATGATTCTCTTTTTCCCTCGCATCCAACGTATTAATTATACTTGCCGTAGTGCTTAACAAGATCAGCTGTTCTTTATAATGTTCTATATCCTTTTCGTCTCCGGACAGATAATCAAGCGGAAAAATATCAACACCGACAACAAATGGGCTTCCATGAAATTTGTTAAGATATTCCTCATCCGTACGTATCTGACGCCCGGAATATACTCTCGTCATATAATCATGCGTTTCATCATCATACTGCATGTTCTCAAAATTAAGGACACCATAAACCGAAGGCAACTCCCTTTGCGCAACTTTCTTGAATTTTTCATAATCATCACGCAACATGCCAATATCCAAATCATCATCCCATGGTATAAAACCTTTGTGACGAACTGCTCCTAAAAGTGTCCCCCACTCCGCAAAATATCTGATATGATGCTTTTTACATACTTTATCAATATCTTCCAGTACTTCCAACTGCGCCGCCCATATTCTTTTTATAACACTGGCCACATAAAAGCCATCTCGTACCTCATCTTCAAAATAATCATTAGAAAAATTCATAATGCCTCCCTCAGTTCCATTTATTCAAACCAATAAAGGCGCTCATCTTTGAGTGCCTTTATTGGTTTGTTATACCTATTTTTTTTGATCCATAAAAAAAGGTTGTAAATTATTCAATTGATTCGATGCTTTATAATAATCCATTACTGTTTTGGATGACACACGCTTTTGAAAAAGTTCCTGCCGTTGTTTATTAATTGAATTCTTTAATGATTCCTTTGTCCGCATTTCCACCGCAGAAATCTCCGCACCGCAATCAATGATTGCTCTAATCAACTTCTGCATTTGGCCAATTTCATCCGTATGTGATGATATATTATCTAAAAGTTCAGATTTAATACGCTGGAAAACTGTATCGAACCCCTGATCTATATTGTCCATATCTCTAAGCATTTCATCCTTGTGGTCAACCAAATTATCAAATTCCCGCAAATCAAATGCCGACTCCCTAGATAATTCATACTGTTTTTTGCTATCATCGAGGATAGATAAAAGGATAGTATGCTTTTTATTCAATGCATCAATTAACACTTGTAATTCATTGGTCAATTTTAAATTCCCTTCTCCGTTTGGCGCATAACTTCTTTCCACGTGTCTCGAATCATTCTGGCATACTCCAGCGCGCGTTCCAACTCAGCCGCATCCTTTTTAACATTGCCCATCAATAATGCGTCCATAATACATTTATATATTTTTTCAAAATCCTGCGCAACCGGATATTTATGATTTAATGTGCCATTTAAATGATCTACAATACGTTCTGCTTTCATAATATTGGTATTGGCTTTTTCATAGTTTTTTTCTTGAATCGCCGTGATCCCGATATTAGTAAACTTTATAATTCCTTCATATAACATTAAGGTCAGTTCTGCCGGTGATGCCGTTAAAACCTTACTATTTTGATATTGCGCATAAGGATTTCCAACCATAGCCATATCTTAAGCTCTCCTTATATTTACTTAACCCTACATTATTCAAGCTTTATTGTGATCCACCAAGTAAACCTGAAAGCGCACTTTGTTTGGAAGATAATTTAGACAATGCAGTCTCCATCGAGCTAAATTTCTTGTACCATTTATCTTCATAATCATTTAATGCCTGCTCTGCATCAGATATCTTGGTAGTATAACTACTGAGCTCACTGTCCAGCTGTTTATCATTATATACCTTGTACATACTCTTAAATCCATCTATTCGTCCCATAGCTGTTGTCATGGTCTTATACAAATTATTGGACAAATCCGTAAAGAATTTCTTAACCGTTTCCGGATCATTTGCAATCATGGATTTTAATACATCTGTATTTCCCGCTGTATTGGCATCTTCAGAATCACCATTAATATGATATGCATGGCGCTCATTTTCCTCAGCGCTGAAATAACCTAAGGTATTAATTCCAAAGCTGGACAAATACATTTGCTGACCATTAACGGTAACACCTGCAGCCATTGTATTGGTCATAGCTGCTATAACGGAACTCAGGGAAGAATCTTTTCTCAACAATGAATCCTTGATCTTGGTCTCCCAGTCTGAGATCTCAGTATCTGTCAAAGCCTCTTTTTCTTCAGACAGCAACGGTTCATATCCCTTCGAAGAAGAAGCATTGTACAATTTATCCATTTCATTAATAAGCTTATTGTACTCTTTAAAGAAATTTTTGATGGTATCATAAATGCCATCATAGTCATCTGTAGTGGTAATCGTGCTTTCTTTTAAAGAACCATCCTCATTTTTGGAAGATAATCCCTCCAAAGTGTATGTAGAACCATTTATCTGAAATGTATTGGTCGTTGATTCAAATTTTGCTCCATTTAAATACATAACAGCATCTGAACCATCAATTTTGACTGCGCCAAATTCATTGGAAGCATCCTCAACCAATCCCAATGTTTTCAGGGTATCTCCATCTCCTGAAAAAGCGAAGTCATTTGCTTTACCAGTTGATTTAGCACTAACAAAAATTCTCTGTTGTCCCTCATCAAAAGATGCGTTTACACCAGCCTCTTTTAACTTAGAAACTAAATTATCAACTGTAGTATCTTCATCAATTGTAATATCTGTCTGTTTTCCTTGTGTTGTAAATGAGATTGTTTTTCCCTTCTCAATTCCAAGATCAGTAAGCTTCGTTCCAGAAGTCACGGTGCTATCATCTGATGCCTTAAGCTTTCCACCTGTCAAATAAGCAGCCTTGGCCATGCTTTCCACAGATAATGTCTGTACTCCATTTGCAGAATTAGTACCAGCCACAACAGATACCAGTCCACTTGTAGATGTTGTCGATTTCTTTTTATTATAGGCACTGTCCCAGCGCATCTTGTCAACCACACCGGTATATAAACTATATATCTTACTATTAATGCTCTTCCATGCATCAATCTTCCAACTCAATTTTGTCTGTGCTTTCTTCAGGCTATTAACTGAGGTTTTTTTCGCACTAACCAACTGTGTAATAATGCTTTCTGTATCAAGACCTGAATTGAGCCCTGTCATACGGATTGCCATAATATTAACCTCCTATCGCTTTTCGTCCACAAGAATTCCTGCCATTTCCCATACCTTGGCAATCATATCCAAAGTCTTTTCCGGAGGCAATTCCTTAATAACTTTTTTTGTTTCTTTATCAATTATCTTGATCGTAACCCTATTGGTTGCTTCATGAATACCAAATACTGCCTCTGAATTTGGCATGCTTTTGTTGAGTTTATCAACAGCTTGTCGGATCTGCTCGCTGCTTGGTTGATTCTGTCTGGCATCATTTGTATTGTCGTTATCTTTTTTGCTGGCTTCATTGACAATAACAGTTTTGGTATCCGGAGCCTTTTCAGTCTGTGTGCTGGCTTCCGTGCCTGTCACCGGCTGAATACTTCCAACTTTTTGTACCGGCTGTGCCTGTACTGTCATAATACTTCCTAATGGTTCAATTGCCATATCATCCACCTCCATGTGAAATCCGTGTTAATATTTCCTTATATTATACCACCTATTATACATGGCATAACATATCTTTAATATTCTTATCGGTCAGTATTCCAAATTTGTTTATACCTGTGCTACAAAATACCTCCCGATTTTTGCAATAAAACTCAGAACATCTTCTTTCATTTCCAATGGAAATGCATTTAAAACCGGTGCAGTTTCAAAGCTTAACACCTTATCAAAACCAATCTTGCTAAGTCCTCGAATGAATCCATCCCAATCTGTTGAAGCTTTATTTTCCCGTAGTTTGGCAAATGTAAATGGTATTTGATGCAAATCTGCAATTCCATCATTGTCATGAATATGCAAAACCTTCAGACGACCACCTAACTGTGCGATAAATGTTTCAAAATCAATTCCAACCAGATTGGCATGTCCTGTGTCAAAACAGAATCCCAAAACCTCCGCATGATATTTTTCATTAAACCGGTCAATTCGTTCAACTGCTTTACGCGCATTACAGCAAGGTCCCTCTATCAGATGTCCCCCAACACCTGTGTACAAATTTTCTATGCAAAGTACAATTCCCATTTCCTTAGCCATAGGCGCCATATGATCAAGCATTTTCTCAGTCTGTTCCCATTCCAGATCCTCAGATCCAAGAAATTGCGACAGCTTTAATCCATGTACAACAATATGCGGACATTCAAAAAAAGAACACAACTGCAAGCTTTTCGGAATCACCTGATTTACCAGATAATCATTCACTTCTTTTTTCCCTGTTGGAATGAATATCGGATAGGGCATATGCATCTGATTAATAGTTATCCCATTTTCTTTAGCCCCTGCCTTATGAGGTAGAAAATAATCCTCCAATTCCGTTATCGATTTGTCAAAAAACTTATTCAGAGCATCTTGATACAGATCAGTATTTAACAGATAACTGTTTAAACTAAAATCAGCATTATCAAATCCAGCCCCTTTTAATATTGAAAAACCAGCTGCCGGGTCAATATCCGTAACAACATTTTGTGTCTGTACTCCAATTCCAAGCATCTAGTTTTCCTCCTTGTCCAGTTTTCTGGTAACAGCATCAATCCTTTTAAAGTGGAACGATGGCATATACTCATCATTAAAATATTCAACCGGATTATTTAAACCCATGGATCTTAGCTGTTCTTCTATTTCACGATAGTAAATGTTACATATAAAGATCGCTGTGTCATCCGGCAGTTCTTTTAAGCTTTCAGGATTTTTGATTTCCAGTCCTTCAAAAGTCTGCCCCCATACATTTTTATTGTTATCACAGGTAAAAAGAGGTGGATATTTCTCACCATAATTTTTCATGTAATTGCGACACATATTTCCCGCGCCAAATAACACTCTGGACGAGTATTTATCAAGCAGGCGTTCTATCTCTATCTGCCATTTAAAGTAGTCAGCAGTTGCCTTAGCAAGAGACATAACCTGCGGTTTTAAAATTGGAGAAAATGCCGATGCCGTATCAGCAAAATCCATAAGCAATTCCCCGTCAAAATGAATGGCTCGCAATCCACGGATCAAATTCAACCAATCCGTCTGGGAAGCCATAGCATTAACACTTGTAAAAGGAAGCATAGCTGTATCCTGACTTCCGTTGCAGTCCCTAAGTACAACTGCTTTGATCCTTTTCCCTAAAGTGACTGCAAAATCATACATATTCTGGGCACACAGATTGCAGGTTCCTACATTCATGCAAAAGCCAAAGTACGGAAGATACTCTCCATTCTCTATCCGCTTTCCATACTGATCATCAGCTATCCGGTTCAATTCATCAATAAATCCGACCGCTTCTGTTTCATCCGAGCAGAACCCACGGACAAAATGACCATTTATGTTTTTGTAACGGTTTTCAACCAATATCATTGTATTGGTTCCCACCAAGTGCTCAACTGCATCAAGCATTACATTTTTATTATAATCATACAACGAATTACTACTGTCTGTATCAAAGGGCAGAATGACCAAAAATTTACAATGACTCCTGACACCTATTTCTACACTTTTCAATGCAAGCTCTTTCAGATAATCAGGCGTAACCTTTTTACGAAGTCTTTGCTCTATATATGGAGCTTTCATCACATCTACTGCTATTCCACACTCATTTATTTTTGAAAAAAGAGTTGGAATATTGTCATTTAAATATTTTTCTGTCCTGTCACGATCCAATTGTCCATTGCTGTTTTTAGCAAAAGCAACTGACAGATCAAAAAAAGCTGACTGAAAACCAGCATTTTTAAGATCTCTTATTCCCTGCCCTGGTCTCTCAATATCAATCACTTTTTTAATTGAACAACCTACATTCATTTTATATCCTCTTTACTTTGCACTCTTATTTTCTTCTTTTCCACTAGTTGCTTTCGGACTGCTTATCAATTTTCTTTTCAATCGCAAGCTTCAGCTTTGTCGAACTTGTACTCTGTGTATACGGAAAAAATACCATCGTAGCACCGTTTTTTTCCAGAAATTCTTTTTCTGCTAACCATCCAGGATCATGCTCATAATCACTTCCAGAAAACTGCACATCAAAATGATATAACTTAAACATATCCCTTGTTCCTGCAAAATTAAGTGGAAGCTTCACTGCCTCATCCACATACCGACATGACCTTACCAATTCAATCCGTTCTTCAAACGGCACAAACGGCTCTGCCTGTTTGTTCAGACGCACGCCTTCATCTGATACAACACCAACAATCAAATACCGACACAATTCTTTGGCTCTTTTGAACATATTGAGGTGTCCAATATGAAACAGATCAAAAACACCGGCTATATATCCAATGTTGTATAGTTTATCTCCCTGTTTTTCCTCTGTTTCCTTCGAGATATATTCTACGGAATTCAGCTTCTGTGCGACAGCCATTCTCTTTTTGTTGGGATAATCATTACCCGGATCATAAATATGATACTCTGTAATACCCATGCTTCTCAACTGATTGATAACACCATTATATCCCTTAATGCAGATAATAACATGTCGTTCCTTAGGTGGAATTTCTTTTAACTCATCCGGTGAAATAATCGGGATCTGCCCCATTGATGTCCCCCATTTAGAACAATTATTGTCAACGATTGCATAAATAGGGTAATCATCACCAAACTGAAACAAAAACTTTTCTGCAAATCTACCGGAGCCAAACAAAACAATCTTTTTATTTTCAGCTTCCTCAAAAATATCAACAAACAGCTTTTGATATTCCTTTGTGCTATAATTTATCTTTTCCCGGTTGGTGTATAAAATCCTGCCATCTGTTCTGGTATTTTCATAATATGGCAGCAATGTCCGCTGATTTCTCAGTGTATCCGTAAACCTTGCAGACATCCTCATCCAGATATCCTGACATTCGGCCAATCCATATCGCTCCAGCAATAACTCTTGGGGCACAATATGTTCAAATTCTTCATCCGTTTTGTCATATATGATCGTAATGGAGCGATACATAACGGCTTTTGCCGGACAATTTTCCCAATAAAATTCCTGATCATAATATATAAATCGTTTTTTGAAGTCCTTCTCATCGGCATCATAAAAACAATTTAACGGAACCATATCAATATATCCCTTTAAAAGAATAGGCCCCAAATCTCTACCGTTCGCACTATTTCTATCTTTATCAGAAATTTCATCTGTATGCTCTGAGGAATGTAAAATCAATTCATACATAGCATCCATTGCATTTAAAAATAAATCTTTATCCTTTTTTGCAAGATCCTTTAATGCATTCATTGCTATCGGCCTATCTACATAGGGCATAATAAAACGATTACCCTTAATGCAGGAATCAACTACCCGGATTCCACTATTTTTCAGTTCTTCCAGGTTATTCTGCATCTGGGTAAGCTTCTGAAGCCCTTGCTCATAAACCGTTCTTTTTTCAACATATAAACCATTACCACCATTGTGAATACCGGTAACGAGCGCATTGTCGCAACCACGATCAAGTGAAATCGTAGCATGCAAAGTATCATCAAAATTCCCATCCAGACTACATTCTACGACATATGCATTTGCCATTTTATGAAACATGCCATTTTTAACCAGACCAGTATATAGGAACTGTTCCTCCAAAAAGACACTATTCGGATAGTTATATAAAGGAAAATACCGCATGGCAAGCTCTTCCTTGGGAGTATAGCCTTCAGCATATATCAACTGTGCATTCTGCAGGGATGGCATAACAGAATAAAATTTATTATCCACAAATCCAGAAGCAGCCAGCAGATCTCTCAATTCTGCCATAGAATAACAACATCCTGACAACAAATTTTTATCTACATAAGATAATCTCCGATAATTTTCTATTCCATCAAAACTATGATCCGTATAAGGATCTCTGTCCCCACATATGTACTTGATTGCATATCGGTTCTCTGTTCCTAAAATCAAGCGACCGTCTGTTTTTAACACTTTATGACAAAATTTCAACAAATCCAATGGGGCCTTGCACTCTTCTATTACGTCTATTCCCACAATATAATCAAATATCGCCTTTTCACTACAAACACTTGCCAGCTCTGAAATTTCACAGGCTGTCACTACACCATTCTGTTTTAGAAATTTCTCCACGATCAGATCCGGATGTTTTGAATACAAATATAAAAGCGAGCTGTCTGGTATAAAATCATACCAGACAACTGCTCCCTTTGAAAATTCTTTTGTAATTGTTTCACACTCGGATATATCAAATTCTGACATATAATTCTCCCACTAAACGACCAAATATCTAATCAGTACTTTTCTTTACCATACACTCTTTTTTATAAAAACATACTCCATATTTGGTAATATCTGTATATCCCTCATTCCTCCAGTAGGCTGCATAATCCTGCTTTTCTATCTGCTCCAATGCCTCATCACAGCCAGCTTCCAACCCTTGAAAGTTGTTTGCGACCTTTAATTCCAATATAATAACAGGTCCCCTGGCTGAGGGATATGCCAGCACAATATCCGGCCTTCCCATGCCACTTTCTCTGTTGGATAATGTAACGTACTGACTACAGCCTTTCAATAATCCACACAAAAAACCATGATAATAATTTTCCGCATAATCATAATAACTAATTGTCTCTGAAAGCTGTTTATTGACCTGACTGGCAAATGTTTCACAGTCTCCAGTCAACACCGCCTTATATAATTGTGTCAAATCTGTGGCTTTAAGCTTATGTTCCAGCCATTCCTTGATACTATTCCGATAAATATAGCGTATTTCTTCATTCGGTATCTGCATCATAACATAAACTGTATCAACATCCAGTCTTTGATCCGTAGCTTTTAAATAACCGGTAAAGAAAAGAAAATTCCATAGGTTATCCTGCGACTTGTGAATATCTTCGTAAGTTATATCCTCATGCACCGGCTTTTCTATTGTTTTACCTGCTATTAATTCTTCTATTTCTTTTTTTACATCCAAATCTGCACCATCAATCAGATCGCGAACAATACTATTGGAAGATGTATTTGACCAATAGGGCTTGGGAAATGCCGTCTTGCTTGATATACCCGTTTTGACATAATTGATCACACTCCAGGGATTATAAACCTCAATCCCACCATATAGATATCCATCATACCAGCTTTTAACTTCAACTGCTTTATCTAAAAGCTCATACGATTTTAACATCTCCATAACTTCAGCCTCTGTGAAACCAAAATACTCTGAATACCGTTCCGACAGCACCGAAATTACTTCCAGATTGTTCAGCCCTGTAAATATACTCTCTCTACTAATTCTCAGACACCCAGTAATGACAGCAAATTCAAGACTGGGATTAGTCTTCAACGCAGATTCAAACAGAGACCGGAGAAAATCTATCATCTTATCATAAAAGCCGCGAAAATATGCATTTTCCAATGGCACATCATATTCATCTAACAATATGATTGTATTGGATCCATGGTATTTTTTCAGACATTCGGCTAAAAACTTAAGGGAAGTAGCATATTGAGCTCTGTTCCCCTTCCTGTCCATCAGGATTGAATAAATCGACTTTTCAGAATCCGACAATTTATCCCCCAACAACACATAACGATGCCGGTCATACTCATATGCAATTTCCTGCACCATACACTGGTATGCCATATCGAAATCCGGTTGCCTTGCAGATTTCAAAGATAAAGAAATCACAGGATATTGCCCCATGTGATTCATATAGTTTGCACCGGCATTTGCGATTTTCATTCCATCAAAATACCGGCTATTATCCTGTATATTACCCTGATTGTCCATTTCTTGCTCAAAAAATGTTTTGAGCATACTAAGAGCCAACGTCTTACCAAAACGCCGGGGACGTGTAAAAAGACTGACCTGAGCCCCCTTATCCAATAAATCTTTGATAAGTAATGTTTTATCAACATAATAATATGGCTTATCCATGATCTTTTTGTAATCTTCTATCCCAATTGAAATCGCTTTTTTGTTCACTTGTATTCGCCTTTCACAATGTCAATTTTCTATCACCGATTTAATCTTTCCTCAGCCTGATTGATTGCATCCAACAAAAAATCACCATTTCGTAGTCTTCTGCTTATCCGCCTAGCACAAGCTTTCATCTCATTATATCTAACTTTATCAACTTTTTTCAATTTATCTGCTAATTCCTTTAAAGAAACAACTACAATTCCAACATTTTCCTGCAATACAAAATCGGCCTCTGCCGCTTCTGACCAAATAATAACAGGAAGTCCAACAGCCAAATAAAGTGACAATTTATGTGGATTATTATATCTGAGGTATTCACCCTTGTCCCCACTACACGTCTCAATCGAGTCTCCATCCCAAACCAGCCCATAACGACCTCTCAAATTTGCTAGCAGGTCATCAGGCATAAAGGCACCATAATAGTGCATATTATCATCTATTTCTGGGGTAATATAATTTGTACCAAATAAATTAAACTGAAGCTGACCTATCTGATTCAACTTGTATATATATGCTGATTTTTGTCTGTCCAGATTGCCGGCAATGATAATTCCATCATCATAGAGTATTTCCTGTTCATGCTCAGCCAGATAATCAAATATACCAAGACTCACCATTTTTTCTCGCGGAAATCCCATTCCACTTAATTTCTGTATCATACGGTCATTATGCACAATCCATACATCTGCTATTGCTTTCGTGAGCTTATATTGTTCTTTATGATATTCCTCTGTATCCCCACGAAGCATATCAATATCATGAACTACAGCAATAATTTTAATATGCTTCTTTTCTTTTATTTTGTATAATTCCTTTATACTTCCTGTTGTATCTACAAGTGGAAGCTGTATCAATACAGTTGCTCCTTCAGGCAGCGTATCGGCTATTCGTTGCCACTCTGACTGTGTTTGAGCCAACCCAAAACGATGAGTTCCTCTATTGACAGTCAAAACTTTATATCCTGCTTTTGCAGCAATAACAGCAACATCTGCCGGAGCTTTCTGTCCTGCACAATAATCCTGCAGCTTAAACTCTGCAATCTGATATTTATTGGAGTTCCCATCTGTATCCGCAATTCCAAATCTTCCTTGAATCAAAAAATATACATAACAAGGCAGTTTTTGCAGCTCTTCTATCTCCTCAAGCTCTTTTTCTATCTCCTGATAGTCGAAACAGGTAATAAGCAGCACCGAAGCATCATCACATATACCAATGAATTCATCCATCGAAATCACAGGAATTCCATCCATTGTCTTTTTGACACCTTTTGCACTCATATTTTTGTCAATTACAGCCTGCAATGAAACTTCTGAATATACCTTACGAAAATCCTCATAAACCTTTCCCGCTCCGTAACAATATAGTTTTTTACTCTGTATTGCTCTAATAAACTCTTTGTTATTGGCATTGTGATTTTTAATCATTTAGTGTCCTCATTAAACTGATCTATTGTTTCTTTTAGCATTTCACATAATCTATCAGAAAACTTTTCCATTGTGAAATATTCTTCATATGCCTTTCTTCCTTCAACTCCCATTTTTTGTATACTCTCTGGATGATGGATGAAATATCGCATTTTTTTACATAAATCTATGGGATCCTCTGTCCGACATACGAAACCATTTACACCATCCTTAATATAATCAGCCATACCTGTACTATCAGAGCCTATACATGCTTTTTGGTACATCATGGCTTCTGTAAGCACAATAGACATAGTCTCTTCTCTGGAAGGACATACCACGACATCTAATTTGGGATATATTTCTTCCATTTCACCTCTTGTAAGATTCCCTGTCATAATTATATTGTCGTATTTCCCAGCCTCTTCACAGATTTTTGTAGAATAATCATCTGTCCCGTAAGAACCTATTATGTAAAATTGAGAGCATGATTTATCTTTCTCAGATAATAAATCAATAGCCTCTAAAAAAACATCCTGTGCCTTTCGTTCAGTAACTCCTCCAATAATTGCAAAAGTCACTTTTTCACTTTCCCCATTAACTTCATTTTTCCCATTATAAAGGTCAGGAATCCCGTATGGCATGTTTTGGTTTATCGCCTCAAAAAACATTGTATTAAAATTATTTTGCGCAATATTACTTACCGCAACAATATTTTCTTGATCATATAATTGTCTTCCCAAATATTCAGGGTATTGTTGCAATGTTGGTTGATAAAGCTCTTGTGGTTCATGAATCCACCATAGAACCGGCTTTTTCCCATTTAACTGGCATGCGATCGGCAACATTTGTAACACATTGATTAAAACAACTTCACAACCGGATATTATATTTTTTAGTTTGGAATTAATAGCATACGGAAGCCCTGGAGCTAACATGATTTCTAATCTATCCTTCAGAAGCTCATTTAACAATTTATCATTGCAATCCTCTGCACATAGTAACACTTTATATCCTTTACTCATGAGAGCTTTTACCGCATATATAGCGGCTAACGTTCCTCCGTTATAACTTAACGTTGTCGAGAACATAACGATATTATAAACTTTTTCACTGCACTCACTATATGAAAGCCAAAAATCATTTAGATATATTTTCCTCAACTGCTGCCAATTAAGAATCTTATCTTTACTCACCCCTAATGCAATCAATTGTGCCGATACTGATTTTTCGTCTTTACACATAATTACGATATGATCAAATTGATATTGATAAATTGATTTAGGATTTTCAACTATCTTTCCATCAATTTTACTATTCCATTTATCGGGATTATTGTCCAAGAAGCAAACTATATCGCATGAATCCAAAACATATTTTTTCCTGTTATTCCAGTACACTCCAGTTCCAAAAACAATTATCTTCATAATCATTTCCTACTTTTTTATACATTATCAAAAATTATTACATACATATTTAGTCAGGAACGCATGAATATATCATAGTGTTTTTTATTCCAATATTATCTAAATTTTCCAGTATCTCTTTCCTATATTTTTTACTGACTGCAACAATTATTCCATCACTATTGCCCATATGAAATGAATCCATGTTTAGAATTGGAATCCCTGCCAAATCTTCCGCTTTTACATCATCACTCACCAGAAATCCATCTATTTGGATATCATGATAATCTAAGATAGCTTTACATTTTTTTCCATATTCTCCTGCTCCATATATAAAAATTCTTTCATATTTTTTTGCAAATTCAATAATATCTTTGAAATCTACAATCATCTGTTGTAACTGGTAATAAGTAGAAATATTATACTTCTTATTTAAAACTGAAAAAGCATCTATTATCACATCGTGCATATCATTTATATAAGTTGACGCATATTCCTCTGTCATTACATAAGCAACAGAATAACCCGCATCTTCAGCAACAAAAGATAATATTCGCTCTATGGCATGACTGATTGTTCCGTCATTTGGCAACGGTTCAGACTGAAAATCCGAATATTCCCACGGAAAATCAAACAGTTTTTTTAGCGCATCTTTTTTTGCCCAAAACATTGTACCAAGAGAAAGAATACGATCTTCTGGTTTTATTGGCATTATCAATCCAATTTTTTTAGCCAACTTTGCTGTATTAAAATAATTTTGTTCCCAACAATTAAAAAGTAGTTGGTTATTTAAAGGATGAAACGGCAAAGGAGGTAATAATAAGCCTAATTTTTCATTTTCTTCAAATGTAGCAATTACATTATTAATATAATTTACATCATATAGCATATTGCGCCATAACCCATTCGTCCATTTTACAGTCATATCCTTATATATTTCATCTTTTTCCCTTTTGTCATGAACAAAACAGAAATAATCATATGAAACGATATATTGTTTAATTTCAACTAATAATGCTGCGACATCTCTTCCTCGGTTTTTAGTTTTTATGTACTTTATATTCCTTTTGATGTACATTCGACACAAATCAAAAATTACATCTTTCGATGCCGAAATATAAATATCGATGTTATCAGGGATTTCAATAAAATAACGGCAAAAGATGGGAACCAACGATTCATAATATAAGTGAGCAAATATTGCAATTTTAGAACTACATCTGAATTGATATTCTTTTTCAGATGACAAAATATAACTTTTAACAGACATCTTCATATAAGCCCCTCTTAATATCTTCTTAAGTTTTTAATTCATTAAAATAATATCATAACAATGTAAGATGATTAAACTTAATCTAAAATAAGTATTTCAAAAGCTTACGTTCAATTAAAATAAAATAACTATATACTTTAACCAATTTTTACTCAGTAAATAATATGTTTTAAAAAAAATATATATTTTTTATATCTATTTTTAAGAATAATAACTCTAAAATATCTCTTCTATTTTTTTCTGATACTGCTATAATAATGCCTGTTTCTTTATCAAACATATCCTTTTGCAATTCTATTACAGGTAAACAATCAACCTCATCGAAATTTTCGACTTTGGATGTTACAATAAAAGCACACGGCTGTATATTTAACATGCGCAAAACATTTAGACACGTTTTCCCATATTTCCCAGCACCATAAATATATACTTTTTTCTGTTTCAAACAAAATTCTTTTAGTTCTTCTTTTTTATTATCAAATTGCCTTATTTCTTTCAAATTTCTACAACCAAAATTTTCATTCAGCACTTGTATGGCATTAAACAAAGCGCCATATATCTTTTGAATTTCCAGTTCTGCATATTCCTTGGTCATAATAGTATGACATTCATATCCTGCATCTTCAGCATAGAAACAAATACTTCTTTCAATAGCATGGCTTATTGTTCCATCATCAGCTAATGGTTCATCATCAAAATCATCATACTTCCAGTCTTTATATAACAATTTTTTTAATGCATCAACTCGTGCCCAAAACACCGTTCCAAATGCCTTTATAATTGTTCCCTGAGATGGTATCTTTTTAACTTTAGTATCTTCAAACATTTTCCTTAGTATTTCATAGTTAGCCCCCCATTGGTTTATTATCTCAGCAGAAAAAATATCACCACAATAGATCGGTGGAGTAAGAACACCTACATTATCTTTTTTTTCAAATATAGAAAGTACGTTTTTAATATATGACTCAGATGATAATGAGTTCTCCCATAGGGAATATATCCATTTCTCAGTATCTTCTTCCAGCACTTTATTTTTACTTTTCTTATCATGTATAAAACATATTATATCATAATTTAAAATATATTTTCTTGCTGCAACCAACAAGGCCGATATATCTCTTCCTCTATTTTTCTTTTCAATAAAAACAAATTGATTGGTCATTTCTGACTTAATATTTTGCAATTGTTCTAGAACCTTTTGATCAGAATAAGTAATTAATATATCTACTTGTTTGGGAATATTTTTTATATACTTTTCGTATTTACTAACACTATCATAATAATATAAATGAATAAGAACTCCAATTTTATATTTATTTTTTAATGCAACACTCTTAGAATTTAATATATAATTCATATACTCTTATCCCTAAATCATTTATTAAATATCACAAATAAAACTATTCATTTTAAATTGCAGAACAACAACACCTTATCCAAAAAATCTTCTACAGAAACTACATTATAGATTTTCTTCCTTTGCATTTCCAACTTAATTTCTTCATATTCATATGATGTAACAATCATCATATCTACATCTGGAAGTTCTTCTTCAGGTCTATACATTTTACAGATGTTTTGTATTTGTGCCGTATATTGATCTACTGTATATTGAATTAATACCTTTTCTTTCCTTAATTCATTAAATAATAGCTTCCCAACTCTTCCAATCCCATATATTGCGATTGATTCAATATTCTCATTTATTAAATATTCTTTTATTTTATTAGCCTCTAACTGCGTAATATCCATTAGCTTTATTACATTTGAAGATACATAGTTTTCTCTACTTGCTTGAAATCTTAACTCTGTAATCTGCTTTTGGTTGTCTATCAGATCAATAGCTTCCCCGGAACTTGCTATCACAGAATTTTTATACTTATCAGAGACCCTTTTTATTACCTCAAGATACGAGAAGCCGCTTTCTTCATCAGGCTCCAAATACATTCCTTCTCCCCACTCATTCCATGCATTAATAAATACAAATTCGCTCCCAATTTCTATGCTCTTTCTATATAATGCATCAAGCATAATTTCAAAAACATCAGGATTTCTATCAATTAAACAATTTCCATTCTTTCCTCTTCTAGGAGATGTGTCATATCCAGAAGCACAGCAAAAAAAAGTTTTGCAGTTACCGATTTTTCGCTCATTGATTACTTCCTCTGCAAAATCAACATATCTATAACACGTCATACCATTCCTAATATATCGTAATCCTTTTTTATTTAATTTGGTAAAGGCTCTTGTTGGTTGCCCATCCATTACAGCATCTATATTTTCATTTGTATAACGCATTCCCATTCCTATTATAAATAAGCCAGGCAAACCATTTTCTTTAGCCAGTTCTTTCCAATATTGAACCATACTATTAAGACAACGTATTTGTGAAGCATTATAGAATATAAAAACTGGTTTATCCTCTATTCGTATATACCGATTATCTTTAAAGAATTTTAATAAATATTCGAAATGTATCTTCCATTCGTTCTGTTCTCCAAATTGTTGTTCTATAAGAACTCCCGTTCCGTTTAATTGTAAATCTTTATCAAATTTCTCCCCCCATACATTTCCTCTTATATTACTCCATGTTCGTATCCAACTTTCAGAAGGCCAACTAAAACAAAACGGGATATCTATATCTTTGTTATAAAGTAACGTTTCCGCCGGTTTTTCCAGTAAAAGTTCACCTTTTTTAAAGTAATAATGATAAAAACATAATCCATCTACACCATATTTTTTCATCAAACTACTTTGATATTTCAATGTTTCAATGTTTGTTGGATCATAATAATTTCTATTCAAAGGTACTTTAGGTTGAACATGATTTTCATATAACGGAACAGCTTTTTTCACAGCTTCCCAATCTGTAAATCCTTCTCCCCACCATCTATTATTATATTCTGTTTCATAAAATTGCGGTAAATATATTGCCAGATTTTTTACAGTCCTATCCATAATATGTTTCCACCTGTATGTATTTTCTTATAATCATTTAGTAATTCTCATAGTAATCAACATTTGATATTGCTTATCTACATATTTA
>Ga0129311_1001031_pt1 | contig 21280 bp, 20 predicted proteins | sample Go1ome_FD_94435 | JGI IMG/M metagenome (GOLD analysis project Ga0129311, IMG submission 94435) | Western lowland gorrila individual fecal microbial communities from Wisconsin, USA - Go1022B metagenome | ecosystem: Host-associated > Mammals > Digestive system > Large intestine > Fecal | place... | reverse complement strand
TTGAGCATGCGGGATATGGAGCAAGTGAAAAGGGCAAATCTGAGGCGGCTGTGGATGATAAGCATGATACAGCACTAGAGGAAATAAAGAAGCTTAAGACCAGATTTATAGCGTCACTAATCTTTTTGATTCCATTGATGTATGTTTCTATGGGACATATGATGTGGAGCTGGCCGCTTCCTTCATGGCTTGCTGATAATCACGTTGCCATGGGGCTTATACAGTTATTGTTTACAACAATTATAATGGTAATAAATCAGCATTTCTTTATAAGTGGATTTACAAGTCTCATACATGGTGCCCCTAATATGGACACGCTTGTAACACTCGGCGCGAGTGCGTCATACGGATATAGCATTTATGCGCTGTTTGCAATGACTGATGCAATGGTTCGCATGAATCATGATGATGTTATGGCATATATGCATGAGTTTTACTTTGAGTCAGCGGCTATGATACTTACGCTTATCACACTTGGTAAGCTGCTTGAGGCGATATCAAAGGGAAGAACCACGGATGCATTAAAGGGGCTTATGAACCTTGCACCTAAACGTGCGACGATAATCAGAGACGGGGCTGAGGTACAGGTTGACATAGCTGAGGTATCTATAGGCGATATATTTGTAGTCAAGCCCGGAGAGAGTATACCTGTTGACGGGGTTGTCTTAGAGGGAAACAGTGCGGTTGATGAATCTGCACTTACCGGAGAGAGCATACCTGTAGACAAGGCTCCTGAGGATAAAGTATCAGCAGCAACAATCAATCAGTCTGGATATATAAAATGCAGGGCGACAAGGGTTGGTGAGGACACAACATTATCACAGATTATCCGTATGGTTAGCGATGCGGCTGCCACAAAGGCTCCGATTGCAAAGGTTGCGGATAAAGTATCAGGAGTATTTGTTCCGACAGTTATAGGAATAGCCGCAATCACAATTATTGTGTGGCTGTTGGCAGGACAGACTATAGGCTTTGCACTTGCAAGAGGAATATCGGTACTTGTAATCAGCTGCCCTTGTGCATTAGGTTTAGCGACACCTGTAGCTATTATGGTTGGTAACGGTGTTGGAGCTAAGCATGGAATACTTTTTAAGACTGCAGTATCACTTGAGGAAACAGGAAAGATTGATGTTATAGCATTAGATAAGACAGGAACTATTACTATGGGAAAGCCTGAGGTAACGGATATATATCCTTGTTATGGCGTGAGCGAGGATGAGCTTGTCGCTTATGCGTATGGTCTTGAGCGAATGAGCGAGCATCCGCTTGCACATGCAGTTGTAAAGTATTTTGAGGAGCATAACTCTGATTTGACAGTGGATATAGAGGATAAGGTTACAGATTTTGCGGCAGTACCCGGAAATGGACTTACAGCAATGTATGGTAATGAGAGAGTCTATGGGGGAAATCTCAATTATATAGAGAAGTATGCGGAAGTAAATGCTGATATAAGAGATATTTCTAAGATATATGCCGAAAATGGTAAAACGCCTTTATTTTTTGCAAAGGTTTCTGAAAATGGAAATGCCAAAATGCTTGGAATTATTGCTGTCGCTGATGTAATAAAGCCTGACAGTGTAGAGGCTATAGCGGCACTTCAGGATATGGGTATACATGTTGTTATGCTTACTGGAGATAACGAGAAAACAGCTCAGGCAATAGGTAAGCAGGTCGGTGTAGATAATGTAGTTGCCGGTGTGCTTCCGGATGGAAAGGAGCAGGTTATAAGAAGTCTGCTTGCCGATGGCAAATACAAGGTTGCCATGGTTGGTGATGGAATAAATGATGCACCTGCACTTACCCGTGCTGATATAGGAATAGCTATAGGTGCAGGTACAGATATAGCTATTGATGCGGCGGACGTAGTTCTTATGAAGAGCAGTATAAATGATGTTGTTCGTGCGATAAGATTAAGCAGGACGGTGCTTAGGAATATACATGAAAACCTGTTCTGGGCATTTTTCTATAATGTAATAGGTATTCCTCTTGCAGCAGGTGTGTGGTATCCGCTGCTTGGCTGGAAGCTTAACCCTATGTTTGGCGCGGCTGCTATGAGTCTTTCGAGCTTCTGTGTTGTAACAAATGCACTTAGAATTAATCTGTGCAAGCTTAACAAGGCAGCCAAGAAAAATAGAACACAGATTGAAAGTGACAAGGCTCACCATATAAATGATATTGTCAATCAGATAAATAAGAAGATGAAAGGAGAAAATGACATGAAAAAGACAATGATAATCGAAGGAATGATGTGTGGACACTGCGAGGCAAGAGTAAAGAAATGCTTAGAGGCTATTGATGGTGTAGAGGAGGCAGTTGTAAGCCATGAGAGTAAAAGTGCAGTTGTTTCCATGTCATCAGAGGTAGCGGATGACGTTTTACGTCAGGCTGTAGAGGCACAAGATTATAAGGTTGTTGAAATTAAATAAATAAATGCATACTACCTGTTGTTTTCGGTTATATTGTTATTAATATAATCGAAGATAACAGGAGTATACTATATGAAATACAGCGACCATTACATTCTTGCCAAATATATGGCAAAAACTTATCATATAACAAATCCATTTCATCGTATTCCATTTATCATAGGAAATGTTCTTCCGGATTTGAATAAATTCACATATTTACAGGGCTATGGCAGATTGCGGGACAGACTTTGCTCGCTTGGTGTCAAATTATCGTTGAATGACAGGAGAAAGCTTCTTATTGCCGGACATACTGCTGAGGGTTCAAGATATTATGTAAATAAGAAAACTTATATATTCAGGAAAAAGTATCATGGGGTAAATGCTAAAAAAACAGGTTTTTTGGCGTGGTACAGATTAGGTGTTATGCTTCATTATGTAGTTGACAGATTTACTTATCCGCACACACTTAGGTCTGATATGGTATTTATGGAGCATGTGAGATATGAGGAGGAGCTTCACGAGATATTTCAGACTATGGTTAAGAAAATTGACAATGAAAGAAAACGTAAATCAGTTATGAGTTCTATAAGGGAGAAGCTTGGTAATATTAATTTTGATGTACTATATAGGGCATTCAGAATGGATGCAGGTAAGCCTGTCATGCCATTTGATAATTGTATTTATGTGTTTGCTGTGGCAGTTAAATATATGGATTATGTTCTTCCAAGAAATTTGTAGTCAGGTAAATGCTTGTATGCTTTTTTGCAGGATGATTTATATATGGGGCAGCAGGTTATATTCCGGGACCGCTTTCGCTTGATTGCTCCGAGCATCGGCACTAAATTCGTGCTACGCACTCATTAAGTGCCGGCTGTCGCAAACGTCCCTGCATATAACCTGCTGCCCCCATATATAAATCATCCTGCAAAAAAGCATACAAGCATTTACTTGAAAAACACGATAACTTTACCATATTGAGTTAATATTAAAAGTAAGGTATAATATTTACTATATATAGTAAAAATGTATTTAAAATAGGTGGAATCTATAAATGAGGGGGGAGAGTACATGAGTCTGGAACATGAAACACTTGATGGTTCAAGATTATTTGAATTATTATCTAACAGCTCTAACAGAACCTATGTATATTACAGTAACATAAAAGAAGATTGGACCAGATGGTCAAAGTCTGCGGTTGAATATTTTGGATTATCGGGAGAGTATCTTACACCATGTGGGGACGAGTGGGCAGCGAAGATACATCCAGAGGACAGACCTCTGTACGATGAAGATTTCAGAAGAATGGCAAGTCATGAATCGCCATATCATAATTGCGATTACAGAATTACAAATGCATCAGGAGAATATGTGTGGATAAATTGCAGAGGCTATGTTACATATGATGATGGTGGTAACATGGAGTGGTTTGCCGGCTTTGTTACAAACATGGGGAACAGAGACAAGATAGATCCGGTTACTTCTCTGTGTACAGTTTATGAATTTCGTAATTATGTTCAGAGATTGCTTGACGAGGGGAAGTCAGGCGGAATAATGATTATAGGACTTGAGAATTTCAAACGTGTAAATGCTGAGTATGGATATGATTTCGGTGATAAGGTTTTATACACAATTGGCCAGAAGCTTCTTGGATATACTGACAACAAAACCTGTGTGTACAGAATGGATGGAGCGGTGTATTCCATAGTTATGGAGGATGGTGATATTGCAGATATTATAGATATGAAAAACACGATCGCCAATATGCTTGAGCTTCTTCCTGTAGGTAATCAGAATTTACATCTTCATGTGGACACTGCTGCAACACTGTTCCCTGCAGATGGTATATACATAGACCAGTTACAGAATAATTTATTTTATGCACTTGAGCAGGCAAAAAAGCTTGGTGTTTCTGACGTTGTATTTTACAGTGAGGAACTGTATAACAGACGAAACAGGATAGCTAATATGAAGGAGGCTATATGTCATAGCGTGGCTAATGATTTTGAAGGCTTTCGTATGGTATTTCAGCCTATTGTGGATGCCGATACAGGAACCTGCGTATCTGCTGAGGCACTTTTAAGGTGGTCACATAAAGATTTTGGCAATGTAAGTCCTATGGATTTTATACCTATACTTGAGGAGACAAAGCAGATTATTCCCCTTGGCAGATGGATTATTGATGAGAGCTTAAGAAGGCTTGCTGTGTGGTACAAGGAGGATGGAAATACTCTTAAGACTATAAATGTCAATGTGTCATATATTCAGTTTATGGATATGACCCTTAGAGATTATGTTGTGTCGAAGCTTGATTATTATGGGTTGCCTCATGAGGCACTTGTGTTAGAGCTTACTGAGAGCTGCCATGTGGAACAGACAGATTTGCTTGCACAGGTTTTACAGAGCTACAAGGATTCAGGAATAACTATAGCACTTGATGATTTTGGTACGGGATATGCATCTTTAAGTGTGCTTAAGGATATACCTGCTGATATAGTTAAGCTCGACCATACTATGACAAGCAGGATAGTGGACAAGCCTAAGGACAGGAAGCTGATAGAGTTTATTGTTATGTACTGTAAGAAGGTTAATATTCGTGTCTGTGCCGAGGGAGTTGAGACAGATGAGGCTCTGTCTATAGTTCAGGATGCGGGTGCAGAGCTTATTCAGGGATATTATTATGATAAGCCTCTGGAGGTTGAACATTTCACAAATAAATATATTGCTTGACAATACTTCGTAAAAGTGGTTTAATTTTATCGTTAAACCACTTTAACGCATTGAAGTGGAGCTGACGAAATTATATTTAAGAGTGGAGGCTTATTTATGAAGAAGATACTTGTTTTGCTTATGACAGCAGTAATGGCTATGAGTTTATGTGCTTGTGGCAGCAAAAAGGATGACGTATACACAGTAGGTATCTGCCAGTTAGTACAGCATGATGCACTTGATGCTGCAACAAAGGGCTTTAAGGATGCACTTATCGAGGAGTTCGGTGAGGATGGTGTTAAGTTTGATGAGCAGAATGCACAGGGTGATGCTAATACTTGTTCAACTATTATTAATGGTTTTGTTTCAAGTGATGTAGACCTTATCCTTGCAAATGCTACACCTGCTCTTCAGGCAGCAGCAGCCGGAACAGATACAATTCCAATCCTTGGTACATCAGTTACAGAGTATGGAGTTGCTCTTGAACTTGATAACTTTGATGGTACAGTAGGAAGAAATATATCAGGTACATCTGACCTTGCACCTCTTGATGGTCAGGCAGATATGTTGCATGAGCTTTTCCCGGATGCTAAGAATGTTGGTCTTTTATATTGTTCAGCAGAGGCTAATTCACAGTATCAGGTAGATACAATTAAGACGTACCTTGAAGATATGGGTTATACATGTACATATTACTCATTTGCAGATTCAAATGACCTTTCTTCAGTGGTAACTAAAGCAGCAGACTCAAGTGATGTTATCTATGTTCCTACAGATAATACAGTTGCAGCTAACACAGAGATTATTAAGAATATCTGTATGCCTGCAAAGGTTCCTGTTGTAGCAGGTGAGGAAGGTATATGTGCAGGCTGTGGCGTTGCTACACTTTCAATCAGTTACTATGACCTTGGATATGCTACAGGTAAGATGGCTGTTAAGATTCTTAAGGGTGAATCAAAGGTTGAGGAAATGCCTATAGAGTATGCACCTAACTTTACTAAGAAATACAATGCAGATATCTGCGAGCAGTTGGGAATTACTATCCCTGATGGTTACGAGGCAATCCAGTAGGCTTTTATATAAGGTATTGATTTAAATCAGGAAAAATATTATTATTAATCGGGTAAGGGTTTTCCCTTATCCGATTTTTAATATAACTAAGGAGGTTTTTATGGATATCAGTAATTTGGTTAATGCACTTCCCGGTGCTGCCGCACAGGGGCTAATATGGGGAATAATGGCGATAGGTGTGTACATAACATTTCGTATACTGGATATAGCAGACTTGTCTGTAGATGGTACTATGTGTACAGGCGCAGCTGTCTGTATAATTCTTATGCAGCATGGATGGAGTGCTCCGGCTGCTATGTTTGCGGCGTTTGGAGCAGGACTTTTGGTTGGGCTTATGACAGGTGTATTTCATACATTTATGGGAATACCTGCTATCCTTGCTGGTATTCTTACCCAGCTTGGACTTTGGAGTATAAATCTTAAGATAATGGGTAAATCTAATCAGGCAATTAATGTAGAAAAATATGACCTTGCAGTATCTCTTAGATATATAAGAAATATTGAATGGTATAAGAATACAATATTTGTGGTTGCTATATTTATAGTAGCTATTATTGCGTTACTCTATGCGTTCTTTGGAACAGAGCTTGGATGTGGTATAAGAGCTACAGGATGTAATCCTAATATGGCAAGGGCACAGGGTATTAACACAAACTTTAACAAGGTACTTGGACTTATGCTCTCAAATGGACTTGTCGCATTGTCAAGTGCGTTGCTTGGACAGTATCAGGGCTTCGCAGATATTAATATGGGAAAAGGAGCTATCGTAATAGGGCTTGCAGCAGTTATCATAGGTGAGGCGATATTCGGTAAGATATTTAAGAACTTTGCACTTTCACTTTTAGCTGTAGCGTTTGGTTCAGTTATATATTACATTGTTATTCAGTTTGTATTATGGCTTGGAATAGATCCGGATCTCCTTAAGCTTCTTTCAGCATTGGTTGTTGCTGTGTTCCTTGCAATACCTTATTGGAAGGGCAGGTATTTCAACCGTCCAAAGCATATTGATAAAGCAGATGTGAAGAAGGAGGCTTAATACTATGTTAGAGTTAAAGAATATATACAAGACATTTAATCCTGGCACTATAAATGAGAAGGTAGCCTTAAAAGGACTTTCACTTACACTTGAGGACGGAGACTTTGTAACTGTAATCGGTGGTAACGGAGCAGGTAAGTCAACAATGCTTAATGCCATAGCAGGTGTGTGGCCTATAGATAACGGACAGATCCTTGTTGATGGAGAAGATGTAACAAAGCTTTCAGAGCATAAGCGTGCCAAATACCTTGGAAGAGTATTTCAGGATCCTATGACAGGTACGGCCGCAAACATGGAGATACAGGAGAATCTGGCACTTGCCAAAAGAAGAGGAAAGCACAGAATGTGCTTCATACCAGGTATTACTAAGCAGGAGAAGGAAGAGTACAGAGAACTTTTGGCTACACTTGGACTTGGACTTGAGAGCAGAATGACATCTAAGGTAGGCCTTTTGTCGGGTGGACAGAGACAGGCTGTCACACTGCTTATGGCATCACTCCAGAAACCGAAGCTCCTTCTATTAGATGAGCATACAGCAGCGCTTGATCCTAAGACGGCTGCAAAAGTGCTTGAGACAACGGACGAGATAGTTAAGCGTGACAATCTTACAACGCTTATGATTACACATAATATGAAGGATGCGATAGCACACGGAAACAGACTTATTATGATGATGGATGGAAACATAATCCTTGATATACGTGGTGAGGAAAAAAAGAAGCTTACGGTTTCCGACCTTCTTCACAAGTTTGAGGAGGCAAGTGGTGAAGAGTTCTCAAATGATAAGGCAATATTAGGTTAGCAGAATATGAACGAGGAACAAATACTAAAAGCCAGGTTAAATGACCTGGCTTTAAAATCATACAAACAAAATATATACACATATACATCATTTCTAAGTCCTGCCGACATGGCAGTATTTGATACGCTTCGTGATGAGCTTTCATATGTAGGTTATGAGACAAACGGGGGACTTGATATATGCGAGAGAAAAATGATAGGCTTTGGTTCAAGAAAGCAGCTTGGATATGATGGCGTATGGCCGATAAAGCTTATTGTGATATCACCTCTTATAGAGAAGTTTTCAGATGAGTTAAGTCATAGGGATTTCCTTGGAGCACTTATGAACTTAGGCATAGAGAGGTCTGTACTTGGGGATATTATAGTTAAGAACCAGAAACGTGCATATGTTTTTTGTCAGGAAAATATTGCAGGATTTATAGCGGATAACCTTACTAAGATTAAACACACAAATGTAAAATGTACAATTATGGATATAAGCGAAGCGGGAGATATCAGTGAGCTTAAGCCTTTACTTTATGACATTAGCTGTATAGTTGCGGCGGCGAGATTTGATGCTGTTGTTGCAGCGTTAATTAAATGTTCAAGGAGTGAGGCAGTAAAATATTTTCAGTCTGAGAAGATTACTCTTAATGGAAGAATATGCACCAGAAATAGTATCCCCCTGAAGGATGGTGATATATTTTCTGTGAGAGGACATGGAAAATATATATACTGTGGTCAGGGCAGTGAAACCAAAAAGGGCAAAATACATGTTTCTTTAAAAGGTTATAGATAATTATAATTAAATTATGTACAAAATTATGCATTTTATGATAAAATAAATAAGTATGGGTTTTTATGCTCATTTAGAGGCGGAATTTATAGGAGGTGGATGTCGTGATTAGTAAATATATTACTGAAAACGGAAAACTAAAGGAAATTAATGACTACATGACGGGCATGTGGATTAATCTTACGGCACCCAGTCAGGATGAGAGCCTCGAGATATCAAGAAGATATGCTATAGACCTTACTGATGTAAGGGCTGCTCTTGATGAGGAAGAATCATCACGTGTGGATGTAAACGAGGATTATGTTCTTATAATTTTTGATATTCCAACAGTTGAGATACGTCATAATCAGGAGGCTTATTCAACAATTCCTATAGGTGTCCTTTGGACAGACGAGGCAATAATTACTATATGCTCAGTAGAGACACCGGTAATTAAGCATTTTATAGTGAACAATGTTAAAGACTTTACGACAAAGAAACAGGTAAGGTTCACATACCAGATTCTTTATAGAACATGTGCATTGTACCAGTCTTATCTGAGAATTATAGATAGAAAGCGTCTTGAAATGGAAGAGAGGATAGGCGGTGCTACAGAGGATGCAGATATTATTAACCTCCATGAGATGGAGTCAAACCTTGTATACTTTGATACCTCACTTCGTGCTAATCGTATGATAGTAGACAGACTTACGAGATATAGTGGAATTAAGAAGTTTCAGGAAGATCAGGAATTATTAGATGATGTGATAATTGAGAATTTGCAGGCTATTGAGATGACACAGATATATCGTGATATTTTGAAAGGTACAAGAGAACTGATGTCTACGGTTATCAATAACAGGCTTAATAATATAATGAAGCTTCTGGCAGCTATCACTATTGTTATGGCTATTCCTACGATTATATCAGGTATATATGGAATGAATGTCAGTGGTAAATGGATGCCTCTATCTAATACACCACACGGTTTCTTGATTATATGTGGAATTATTTTACTGGTGTGTATAATTGTTGCACTTATACTTCGAAAGAGAAAGATGCTTTAGATTTAATGATATTTTATAGATAGGGTAGGAAAGTAAATGTCTAAAAAGTTAAGATTTATTTCGGTGGTAGCATCAAGTCCGCTATTTGCATCTGTGATGATACCGATATCTAATTATATGATTCGCCATGAAGACAAATTTACAGACGAACAGAGATATGAATGGGCTATGAAGATGGTTCGTCATATGGCTAAGAGAGCACAGACTAAGACCATTACTTATGGAAGGGAGAATCTTCCTTCTGATGGAGGATATATATTATTTTCCAATCATCAGGGCAAGTATGATGCACTTGGAATTATGATTTCTCATATTAAGCCGCTTGCAATGTTATGGGAAGAAAAATCTGCTGACAGACCGATGGCACGTCAGGTAAGAGATTTGGCTAAGGGTAAGACAATTCGTTTAGATGATTATAGAGAACAGATACATGTACTTAATGATATTGCCAAGGAGGTCACCGTAGGAAAGAGATACCTTATATTTCCGGAAGGAGGATATAAGGATAATAGAAATTTTCTTCAGGAATTTAAGTCCGGTTGTTTTATGGCAGCAATTAAGTCTAAGCAGCCTGTTGTTCCGGTAGCAATATATGATTCGTGGCGCTCAATGGATACTGCCAGACCCGGCAGAGTTACAACTCAGGTTCATTATCTTAAGCCCATATTGTATGATGAGTATGCGGGGATGAAGAAAAAGGACTTATGTGATTTGGTAAAAGAAAGAATAGAAGAGAAGATGCAGGAGTTAAGGGATAAGGATCCACGCATGAAGGGTGTACATCTGGGAATATAAAATATCGGCTATGGTTAAGAAATAAACTCATAGCCGATATTTTTTTCCATTTCCTCTTCGAGAGCAGAACCATTGTAAGCAGATGTAAGAAACCAGAGTTTCATATACATTGCTATAGGAGATGCCTTCGGCAGGATATGGATGTTCATGTCCTTGTAAATTCTTGTGCTGACATATCCAATACGATTTTCAACACCAGTCAGAAAAACAGGAATATTCCGTTTGATGGCAGTGTTAATGAAATATGTAAAGTTATTGTCATCTGTACATAATGTGCCTGAGTGATATGTGTCAAACAAAATTGCCTTGACGTGTTCTTCTATTGATGGGTAAGACTGACCTGGTACAGGTCTCATGTAAAGTACTGCTGATTCGCTGTCTAACTCTATTTCACTGTATTGTACAGAGTCAGTGCTGCTGACGTCAGCACCATCATTATTGGGAATGAACGTGTTATCTTTAAAGCATCCGTATACTTTGTCAGCGATACTGTATAGCTTGTCGCTATATGCGGTATGTGGAAGAAGTCTGGTTGCTCTGTGTATAAGGGGTACTTCACCATCATTAAGATAAGATACAAAAACTCCCTTGATATTGTTGTTGTTTGTACAATATCTTATGAATTCTACAGCAGAATAGAAGTTTATCGGTCCATTGGCACGTTCATCATCAGGTATATAGTTGCTTGATACAAGAACTATAGGTATGTTAGAATTCGCAAATGCGTATCCGAGTGCTGCTGATGTATACTGTATAGTGTCAGTTCCGTGGGTTACAATAATACCGTCAAAGTGTTCGCCATCAGCCCGACTTTCTTCTGAAAGGCAATCCTTAAGGCAGGTAATAAGCTGATTTATGTGAAATGCACTGAGATTTTCACTTAAAATATTGTATGGCTGGATAATTTCAAAGTCAACTGGCTCAGTATTGTCTCTTTCGGCAAGCAGCTGGTAGCGGTCTATAAGAGTATAATGACCTTCAACCTCCGGGGCTATGTATCCATCTGTAATTTTAGAACCGATAGTTCCACCGGTAAATACTACTAATATATTCATGATGTCCTCGCAAATAAAATATTTTCTATAAGTATAACCCGAATTGGTAAAAAAGAACACAAAAAGTTTGTTGTTATTTAAGAAACAACTATGATACAATCATAAACGAGTTATTGAACGTAAAAATCAAAAGATTAGGAAGATGAATATACATGAAGCAAAGGATAAGAAGCATAATAGTTGTATTTGTAGTTATATTCAGTGTTTGCTTTGGCGATGGAATTGTTTATGCGGAGGAGTATACTGAGGATGAGCAGACAGAATATGAGCCTGTTGCATTTGCGGTAGTTGATATAACTGAGCTGGATATAGCAGGACTTCAGCAGGCGGTTGACGATGGATATCTTACATATGAGCAGATTATGCTGTTGTATCTGGACAGAATATATGCGTATGCGGATATGTATGAATGTCTTATATATGTTTCTGATACCGCACTTGATGAGGCGAGAAATTGTGACAGGATATATAAAGCTACAGGAAGAACGAGTGATATATTCGGGCTTCCTGTTATCGTTAAGGATAATATAGATGTAGAGGGCATGCCTACAACTAATGGCAATAGTTATCTTGCCGATGCTGTGGCGGAGGAGGATGCACCTATAATTTCAGAGCTTAAGGATGCAGGGGCGATAGTGGTTGCCAAGGCTAATATGGACAGATATGCAGAACATTCTCAATATTCAATAAGTGATTTTGGACGTGTGAATAATGCCTATGACTTAACTAAGACCTCATATGGTTCGTCAGGAGGAAGTGCGGTATCGTGTGCAGCTTCTCTTGCTCCTATATGTATAGGCACAGATACTAATGCATCCATAAGAGTTCCTTCTGCTGCAAATGGAGTTGTCGGTATCAGACCCACAAAGGGATTACTGTCCACTGAGGGTGTAACGCCATTAATTGAGACTAGAGATACAGCAGGACCTATTGCCAAAACAGTTACGGATGCAGCGTTGATACTGTCAGCTATGACAGGTTATCAGTATGATTATACGGAGGCTCTTGACAGCAATGCCCTTAATGGTATGAAAATAGGTATCGTGGATAATCTGGCAAATCGTGCCACTGGCTCTGTTGATGAGTTATTTAACAATGCAGTTTCAGTGCTGGAGAGTTGTGGCGCTGAGGTTATCCACATGAATTTAGGTCTTGGAGCTTCATATGATTGTGATGTCACATCATACAATAAAGTATTTACAGCAGCTATGGACAGGTATGAAGTGGATGTTGTAATATATCCTACCTTATATAGCAATGTGTTAAGCCATTCGAGTGCAGTAGGAGGAAGCAACAGTAATGGCTGGTATATAGCACCATCAGCGGGTGTACCTGCGATTAGTGTACCTATGGGAGCTGACACGGACGGAATACCGAGTGGAATAGAATTTGTGTCAAGAGCATATGATGATGCGGTTGTCATTGCTGCGGCATATGCCTACGAGCAGGCATCAGGAGTTAAGGTAAAAACTGCCCTTTCCCCTTGCTTATATGATTCTGTGGAGGAGATAGAGACATTATATGATATACGAGACACGGATATAGATACAGTCATTTATGGATATTTCGGAACAGATGAACAGTATGCAGATATAGAGGCAGCATATTCTGACATTATTGCATATCTTGAGGATTCTTATTATGACGATGTGAATGTTGCTGAAAATGCACAGAATTTAATAGAAAAATATGAAAACGCGATAATATCATACAGGATGTCAAGCTGGATGATTATGTCGAATGAAGAAAGTGAGCTTGGCACAAGGATGAAGATGTATGATATATTGCGGAATATAAAAAATTAAAAATAGATACAGTTAATAATTTAGAAGTTTTGTAACATTTTGATTTGTGAGGAATGCATTAGTAGGTATAAGTATATGAAGTACATAATAAAAAATATAAAAACATTTATGTTAAATGACACCTTCGTGTTCGTATTAATTGTATGTAATATATGTCTTTCATGTAGCATGATTTTTTTCGCATATGCAATATTTCAGAACTATGAAATTAAGAAAAAGGCTATTTCAGAACAGCAGGATTACATAGTTATTAAAGCTGACTATGAATATGATAGAATATATGATGATGCTAAAAATTATGGCTCATACAAGTATGCTGATTATGAAGGGCAAAGCATTACATTGGGACAGATAAGAGAACTAGGTTATGTCTTGGATGAGAGGCTATATGACAAAATAATCAATATCAGTCTGGATTTGAATTGCGACAACTATTGTATACCCTGCCAGTTTTGTTATTATAATTATGGTATAGGACCTAGTAAGTCTTTATTTGATAATTACAGTAAAGGATTGTTGGATATAGATGGCAGGTTATATACAGAGGATGAATTTAATTCAGGAAGCGATGTCGCTGTAATTTATGATTGTCATACATATGAAAATAGTGGAATAACTAAAGAAATGTTATATGATAATGAACATATTAAAATTGGAGGCAATTTATACAAAATTATAGGATATCAAGGCATGATGATTGATGCTCCGTACATACCTATTAATGCATTTTCTGATGATACAAAGGTTTCTAATATAGTTATATTTCAGTTTGATGATTATGTTACTATGTTTGAATATAATAAAGTGTGTGATGCAGTTGAAAAAGTATTTGGTGAATTTGTTCATGTAGAACCAATGAAGTTACCAGATGTTGATACACTCAGACTATATAATACCATAATTATAGTAGCTGTTATTATTTCTATAATTACTGCAACTAATTATGCAATTTTGTATAAATATAATTAAAGAAAAGAGCCAGACAGATAATAAATATGCGTATTTGTGGAATGAATTATTATTCGGGTATAGCTATGTATCTGGGTGAATGTTTTCTGCTGAATAGTGTTATATATGTGTTCGCAGCCATAATATTCTCCAAATTACTAATGCCAATAATTGCAAATAGATATGAGTATGGTTTTGATTATTTAAATTATAAGGTATATATTGCAATTTTTCTAATTTATATGTGTATTTCGGCTGTGATGTTAGTGGCTATGTTGTATAAAAATATTAATAAGAAAAAAATATTATGTGAGGTGTAAATATGCATTTGTTGAAAATTTGCAAAAAGGAAATATCTAATAACATAATATTTTGTATGTATCTTATGTTTCAATCGGTAGTGGTCATGATTGCGATTTTGTTTGGTACTTCTGTTTTTACAACAAGGTATGAGAAGTATGGGGCTATTATGAGCCTTATAGGTGATAAGGGTATTATCATGGATGCTGAAAATATAGCCATTGCAGGTGACAATCCGGATAATATTATATGCAGCGAACCTTATCAGGTGGAGGAGCTGTTTGATGGAACTAAGGCTATATGTACATATAATGTATGGGCTGAATATTCGTATAATGGAAAAAAATTATTTTATCAGCCTAGTACAACTGCTTATGATAATGAGGTTGCAGCAGCGTATGAGCCTGAATTGATGGCTGGACAGTGGCTTAATGATGAAGCGTTGCAGACAACGGATGTTGTTGAGGCTGTTATTACTAATAATCAATATGGCATTGATGTTGGTGATAGTTTATATATAGAAAATAGTGAATCTACCGATAAATTAGAAAAACCGATAGAGGTAAAAATTATAGGAGTTATAGGCGATGGTGAAGATTTCTTATCATCACGGAAATCAACGGATTACTATGGTGATGTACGTGATTTCTATGAACAATACACGGCAGAGTATAGTGCAGTACCTAAATTGTTGATTTTAAAGGAAGATTTTCTGAATGTTGAGAATGAGGTAGAGGGACAACTATGTATTGGTGTAGTTGTAAATGGAGCACAATTTTTAAGTTATAATAAAAATATTACAGATGAACAGTTAAATAATATAAAGGAATGTTTAAAGAGCACAAAATGCAGCCTGTACTATTCTATTGATAGTTGTACATTTGAAAAGAATAGCAAGAAATATATATGGCGTCAGTTAGATGAAGTTTTGCCTATTTTTATAGGATTGATTATATTGGTAATAATGTCAGCTATTTACTCAAGTGCAATAATGACCAAGAGCCAGATAAAAAATTACGCTTTATATTATCTTCTTGGATTGAAATGGTCTGACTGTATGGTTATTCAGGTTTTAGAGCAGTTATTAATACAGGGAACGGCTTTTATTATTACAATGGCAGGACTGTATTTAACCGTAAGATATAAAATATTTGGAGATACATTATTGGAGCTGGGGGTAGAGCAGGTCGCAGGATGTGCCTTATATATTGTTATATGTATTCTTGTATCGATAATTATGCCAATTAAAATAATAAGCAGTAGTTCACCTAAAGAGGTGCTTACAAATGTTGATTAGGATTTCAAGGAGAACAGCGTATGATAGAGTTAAGGGGAATTAATAAAATATATAATTATAAAAAAGAAAATGAATTTCAGGCGTTGTATAACATTGATTTAAAGATAGAAAAGGGGCAGATGGTTGCTATTATGGGCAGATCTGGTGCTGGAAAGTCAACATTATTGCATGTACTGGGATTTATAGATATTTTTGAATCTGGAGAGTATTATCTGGATGGTGAGAAGGTTGATGGATTTGGCGAGGTGGAGCGTGCAAGAATCAGAAATAAAAACTTTGGAATTATAATGCAGGATTTTGCATTGGTGGATAATTTTACTGTTTTTGAAAATGTAATGCTTCCTTTGGATTTTTCTAAAGATAAGCATAAAAGAGGTAAAAGGGACAGAGTTAATCAGGCTTTAAAGGTAATAGGGATAGATGGACTTTCGGAAAAAAGGGTAAGCAAATTGTCAGGAGGACAGAAACAGAGAGTAGCAATAGCCCGTGCTATAGTCAATAACCCTTCGATTATATTAGCGGATGAACCAACTGGAGCGTTAGATTCCAAGACCGCGGATGAAATAATGCAGGTGTTTAAGCAGCTTAATGAGGACGGAAAGACTATTATAATTATTACACATGATATTAATGTGGCAAAGCAATGTGAACGTATAATAGAGATTAGTGATGGAAAAATAATATAAAAATTGATTTTCTACCTGCCATTCCATATAATACTGATATATAAGTAATTATATCCACAAAGGAGGAACGGCATTATGGTAACAATTTCAGATTCAGTAAAGTACATAGGTGTGGATGATAAGGATATTGATTTATTTGAGAATCAATATGTGGTTCCAGAGGGGGTGTCGTATAATTCATATCTCATTATGGATGAGAAGGTTTGCCTTATGGACACTGTTGACGCAAGAAAAACAGCAGAGTGGGAGAAAAACCTTATAGATACGCTTGATGGAAGAAAGGTTGATTATCTTGTGGTTCAACATTTAGAGCCAGACCATTCCGGTTCAATTCTTAAGGTGTTAGAGCTGTTTCCAGATGTAACTATTGTAGCAAATGCAAAGACATTTTCGATGCTTCCACAGTTCTTTGATATTAATCCGGATATAAAAACACTGGTTGTCAAGGAGGGTGACACGTTAAGTCTTGGAGCTCATACACTTAGCTTTGTTATGGCACCTATGGTTCATTGGCCTGAGGTTATGGTGACTTATGAGGTAAGCGAGAAGATATTGTTCTCGGCAGATGGCTTTGGAAAGTTTGGTGCACTTGATTGTGAGGATGATGACTGGGCTTGTGAGGCGAGAAGATATTATTTCAATATAGTAGGAAAATATGGAGCACCTGTGCAGGGCTTACTTAAAAAGGCAGCAGCACTTGATATACAGACAATATGTCCGCTCCACGGACCTGTCCTTAAGGAAAATCTTGGATATTATGTAGGACTGTATGATACATGGAGCAGCTATAAGCCGGAGGATAAAGGTGTATTTATAGCGTGTGCATCTATACATGGCAACACAATGGTTGCTGCACAGAGGCTGGCAGAGATATTAAAAGCAAAGGGCGAAGAAAAGGTTGTCGTGAGTGATATATGCCGTGAGGATATAGCGGAGTGCGTGGAGAATGCATTTAGATATGACAGAATGGTGCTTGCTGCATCAAGCTATGATGGCGGAGTATTCCTTCCTATGCATGATTTCCTTACTCACCTTAAGGCAAAAGCCTTCCAGAAGAGAACAGTAGGAATAATTGAGAATGGTTCATGGGCTCCTACTGCGGCAAAGACGATGAAGGATTTGCTTGCCCAGATGCAGAAGATAGAAATTATAGAGCCTTCTGTTACAATCAGGACTACTATGAAGGAAGCTGATGTGCAGGAGCTTGAGAAATTGGCAGATGAGCTGATAAGGCTTGGGTAAAGGGATGAATGGTTAAATACAGATTGGGATTCCTTTTGAAGGACATACGAGACAGTCTAAATTAATGCATGCACAGGCTATGACTGATGAAAATGTGTATTTAGATTTATGGCTTCAAATTATTAGACAAAAGATTAGCAATCAGGCGAGAGCTCTTTCGATTATGGGTATGGAGGGTGCAGTAGTGAGAAGTACAATAGCAAGAAGTTTGGTTTCAGCCGGATTTCATCCCACTTTTGGTATACATCATGATAGTCAGCTGAATGCATTTAATCTTGCTGATGATTTAATAGAACCATATCGTGCAATTGTTGACATTGTATCACATGAAAATACAGGTTCTAATGTACAACTGTCAAAAAATGAAAGAAAATCAATTGCTCATGTAATACATAATGCCTGCATAATTGATAAGGCAAAAATCAATGTCATGTCTGCAATTGATATTATGGTTGAAAGTCTAAAAAGAATAATTCTTGATAAATCATATGAAGAGTTGAAGCTGCCATTGGTACTTCCGATAGAGAGTCTGGAGGGAATAACAGAATGAGATTAATTGTGATACTAAGTCCGACTGATAAATGGGGTACAAAAACAGAATATGCCAAATTGAGAAAATTTCTTCAGAAGGATAGAGTATTGTGCTCCTAAAACAGGTGTTGTGAGAATGCTCAGACTGACAGAAAAACAATATAGCAATATTTATATGGTGACAGGGGAGGCAGATTATCAAGAAAAAACAGTGGGTACAAACTGTCATATTATGATATGATTAAGGTGGTTATAAAATATATTATTATAAACAATATGTAGTACTTGAGGGTTATGGTTAATACTAAATATAATGGTTGAACGATATGCCAAAAATGGTGTATCGTTCAACTGATTGCTTGACAATGCTCCGGTTATTTGGTTAGCAAATTATAATATAAATATGGGGGAAGCGTATGAAACTAAAATGTACAAATGTGTTGGTTACAATCGCGATGATCTGGAGTGTGCTGGCAATGATTATGAACTGGATTATTTACTTTGGACCGCAGGACAAATATGTTCAATATGTTCAATCTTTTGGTGTGGATGTAAACACCGAACGAATCTTTGATATCCGCAGTATTATATGTCCGATTCTGACTGTGGGATTGTATATTCTTGCATGCACCATCACACGGAAATCGCAGAAGAAAAGAACCGGATTGACGATTTCAGTCATTGTTCTTGTGAGCCATATTATTTTAAATGTATTAAATGCTATATGGGTGATTGTAGTAAACCGGAAATATGCCGTTTTTTATGGGGCGTTAGAGTTGGCGAAAGCTTCGATTCTGAATAATATGAGAAACGTTATGGAGAAGCCGTTTCATATATTGGCTATGATATTTCTGGCAATCACGATTGGAACGTTGTGTGGAAAGGATAATAACGTGCAGCCTCAATCCGGACAAGTTGAACGATATGCCAAAAATGGTGTATAGTTCAACATAATATAAATGAGGAATACAATCAGTATCTCCAGAGGTATGAAAAAGAAAAAAGAGGGGTTACAAAGGTACCTAATATCAGATATACTGATCGAAATAAATTTGCTTTCGGTGCAGTCATTTGGGCTAATGAAATAAACTATTATGTGTCTGTATCTTCTTTTGACAAAAAGCAGGAAGCTAACATTTTGATCCGTATACTGGGAGATGAAAAAGAAATCAAGGGTTCTTTACGATTCAACTATATGATTCCAGTGCCTTAGGAGTGTATTGAAAGACTGGTTATTAAAGATGTAGAAGATGAAAAATACCGCTTGTTACTAAATAAGGAATATCAATTTTGTATGGACAATGCTGAGCGGATTCAGAAAAAAGCAACAACAGTTGTTCTTTTAGTATTTTGGAGCAGGGATACCAAGAATATGTTGAAAATGTTTTGAGATAAAGGTATTAATAAACATAGCTGTATCATAAAGATTAGCACATGAAAGGACATTATGTAAATGGCTATTGAGTATAAAATGCTTACGGAAAAAGAACTGAATACTTTTATTAATATGAGGATAAATCAGCTTAGAGAAGAAGGGGCTAAAGAAGAAATTGATTTGGTTCCTGCCTTGGAAGACTATTATACTCGTCATATGGCAGACGGAACATTTGTATCCTGGCTTGCCCTTGATGGAAAAAATATTATTGGGACAAGTGGAATGTCATTTGTGGAGAAACCGCCTTATTTTGGATGTCCAAATGGAAAAATAGGATTGTTATCCAGTATGTTTACAGAACCACAATATTGAAGAAAAGGTATTGCAAAGGAATTATTATCTCGTGTTGTAAATGAGGCTAGAGAATATGGGTGCGGAGTGATACAAATTACGGCATCTGATATGGGGGTTAAATTGTATACAGATTTCGGATTTGTACATAATGGTAATTTCATGCAATATGAGCTTTCTTAAAAGATATATTCAAGCGAGGATTTGATATGAAATTGTAATGTTTGATGATATGGACGAATATCTTTTATGGGATAAAATTCTTATTATGTATTTTGGCAGGATTCCTGTAGTTCACCAATTACAGTTAATGGAAACGCATTATGTACAGGAAGAGAGGGTTATATGTTAAAAAAAAATAAAACATTAAAACTACTTTGCATAACAATTATATTCTGGGTATTAGCGGCAGTAACGTGGCTGGTGGAAATTGCCATAAATCCCTCAAATCTGGAGTTTGTGCTGGCGTGTGCTGCTGTCGCGTTTTCGGCTATGGCGGTGTGCCTTACAGTATGCTGCATTTTTGGAAAAATAAAGCCTAAGATATCACTTTACAGGGTATTTGCCATCACAGATATAATTATGGCAGCTTTATCCGTGGGATATGCGATATATGATATAAATACCGATACGGGCTGGTTTGCAGGAATTGTAGGCGCGCTTATATTATGTATCACCATACCGGTTTTTGCTGTATTGCTGTTGGCAGATTTTATCGTGTGGATTATTAGACGAAAGAACAATTTGAAATTTTAACAAAAGCGGTAATTAAGAAGTTAAATCAGGCATTTGGGCCGCTGCTCGGAGCAATAAGTGGAAACGGTCCCGTAATGGAACCATCATCCGGAAACTTTAATAAGGATATTAGTTAGATATCCTATAAGTTCATATATATTTCACAAAATACATATTTACAAATCATCTTTATACATGTTAGTATATTTAAAGTTAAAACAGTTCTATTTATCAGATGTATATCTACATACACAGATATTCGGTTAAAACAAATCCATTTAATTAATATGTATAACTTGTCATATCGGAAATGTGTG
>Ga0129311_1001028_pt1 | contig 21306 bp, 18 predicted proteins | sample Go1ome_FD_94435 | JGI IMG/M metagenome (GOLD analysis project Ga0129311, IMG submission 94435) | Western lowland gorrila individual fecal microbial communities from Wisconsin, USA - Go1022B metagenome | ecosystem: Host-associated > Mammals > Digestive system > Large intestine > Fecal | place... | reverse complement strand
TCTTCATATTTTCCTCCGACCGATGACAGAATCATCAAGATCTGGACCGATCAGGCTCGGGGCTTCCTCAAATAGTTTGAGATATTCTGCCTCAACCTCACCACTGGATCGACCATAGCGAGTTTGACTTCGTGCCTTAATTTCTGCCGCAGTATGGAGTGCCGGTGGAGCGGGGATTGTCTTGCCCTGTATCCAGCCAGTCTGTCTACCACCCGACATAAAATTTGTATAGATTTGATATCTTGGCAAGAGCATGAAATCCAACGCTTCCAATCCAGGAGCCATCGTGGCAATTTCTCTGGCATCACTGGCATTAAGCCCGAAGATGATTTTATTTCTCGCATTGGCGTCGATACCGGCACGAATCTCGTAAGGGAGTTGTGCGCGATACTGATGCGCCATAGTAATTCCAACTCCTAAGCCCCTGGCCTGCGCCAAGGCATCAGATAAATCCGTAGGCAAAGTCAGGTAATCTTGCAGCTCGTCGATATACAGGGAGACCAAATGGCGGCGTTCCGGCGCGACGTTCGCCCGAGAAAGGGCTAACGTCCAGGTAAGGCCTACCACTAGGCTGCCCAGCAGTCTGGCGCTTTCTGCGCCCACTGTGCCGCGATTCAAGGGGACAAGGACAATCTTACGTTGGGAGAACAAATCTGTTAGCTGAAACTTGGGATGGCTCTGTCCTAAGATGCCCCGCAGTCCCGGTCGAAACAGAAACTGACGCATTTTATTAAGCACAGGTGCAACCCATTGCTCACGCTCGGCGGGGCGAAGGTTATCAAAGGTGTCCCAAAACGGTTTGAGCGTAATTTTATCTTTGACGTCCTTTGTGATCTTATGACGGAAGTTCTCATCTGTCAGAAGCGGTGGCAGCCAGAGCAGTGATGCGCCGTCCGTCTCAACCAAAGTTAATAATGCTGCACTCAGCACATCCTGACTCCGGACACCCCAGCTATCTGAAAAGATCTCTTTAAAGACAGCCAGAATAGCATCGGCGATGAGGGTGGGGTTACCCGGCAAAGCCAAGGGATTGAAACCTAGTGGGTTATCGTCGGAAGGGTCAATTACAACCACATCGTCTGCTCTTGAGGCCGGTACACGTTCGAGGATGCTCGTAACCAGATCTGCCTTCGGGTCAATCACTAACACGCTGCGCCCAGCATTGATATCCGCGAGAATCATGGCCTGCATCACAGTAGTCTTGCCGGCGCCGGTAGGACCTAGGATGATTGTCGGCCTTAAACTATCGTCCGGAGAGATACTGAGCTTCTGACTGTTTGCTGGGTTTAAGGTTGTTCCAAACGAACGGTCATTAAACCGGTTTGTCGGCTCCCTATACCATGTAGGCGGATACATTGCCCGTGGATGGATATCCGACATTCCCGGCAGTTCCTCATCGCCAGACGGCAGCATTAGGAATCCTGCAAGCTCTTTAACGGATAGCCTCAGCGGAAAGTGCCATGGCACATGGGCGATGTTCAGCTTCGCAGGTTTTTCAAGTTCATCATAGATTCTGACGCCAGCCGCTTCCAGAGTGCGTAATGCGCTCAGGACGCAGTTAATACGATATTTTGCACTTGCACCAGAAACGCCGATGCGAACAATAGCTTGAAAGGTATGCTGCTCTGCTTTCTCCTTGATGGATTTTCGAGTTTCGGTGGAGGCCTGAGATACATTTCCAAGCACTGCCTGTAGCCATCCGGCATTTGGATCGGGAAGATTCTTCGGAATTGTGCTGGGCGGATAGGCTGCACCGAGAATGATCTGTAAAACCGCTTCCTCGCCACGGGCTGTGGCAGCCATAGCCGCCAGCCCTGCTCGAATTGTAGATTCGGCGATATCTGTACGAAGCGATAAGCTCGGATGAGATACCTTGATCTGCCTTACCGTATCAACTGCCTTGCGGTTATGTTCGTCAACCGGATAGAATTCAATCTCTCCATGTACTTGGAGCGCTTCGGTGATTTTGTGGATACTTGCCGAGTCCGCTCCAAGAAGATGCCTAACAAATCCATCTCTTGCACGGATCTCCCAGATGACTGCTCCACGGGAGGATACGGTAGCCAGGTGCGCCAGCATCTCATGGACCTGTTCCAGTTTGAATGAGCGCCGCCAGACGAACTCTTTCCAGCATATGGTTTCTATTTGATGCCTGGTCATAGCTCGCCCTCCTTTCTTACCATTGTCCTCCATGACGGTTCTTCCAGACACGAAAAGCAACATAAATTCCAATGCCAATGGCGGCGAGGAGTACGAGCACCCACCAGATTTCCATGATGATACATACAGTCCAGCGGAGTACAATCGCAGCAATGAAGAGGGCAACAGCCCATTTGAGAATTCTGGCAATAAGGCTTTCTGGTGAATTCATACATGATCAGACCTCCTCACGTTCTTTTGCTTTATCGCTGTATTCCGGTACGGGGTAGCCGGGAATCATAACATCGGATGCAATTTCGTTGCCCCATGCATCCCAGTTTGGCTGTGGTCTTCTGGCAAACAGTTCCAAATACGGGCCGGGAGATACGCGCTCAATAATGGGGTACATTTCCTCCGGCTTATGGGAATGATCCTGAAGTGGCGCAAAGAGCCAGTTTGGCTGAGCTTTAAACTTCACAGGAGCTTTTCCACGTGTTCCAAACAGAACCGTTTCGCTTGCATTTCTCAGGTAGTTTCCTAACCCGAGACGGGGTTTAATCCAGTAAAAGGGGTCGCGATATTTAAATCCCCAGGCTTTCATGACGTCTAATCCCTCTTGGAGCAACCCATTTGGAATCCACAGCCATAGATGTGCATTTTCTTCCGCTAGATCGGCGACGGGCATATTTTTAATATCTTCTAAAGACATGAGTTGATAATGCATGACAGCTCCTCGCTTCCCTTTTTGATTAATACTCCAAGGCGGATCGGCAAGGATGGTGGAATATTTTTTCGTAGGCATGATAGTTTTCCTTTCCGGGCGGTCACAGCGACCGCCCAATCGATTTGTTAATGTGCCAGGCTTTGTCGGCCTTTGCAGTGAGTAAACCACAAAAGCAGGTTGACAAAAAGTCAATTTTGTTTTCACTTTCGCAACGATGCGACACCCGCTAACAGAGGTGAAAATGCATTTTGTGGTATATAAAAAACGATGTTGTAATATTTGCGCAAGTGCTTGAAATATGTTGTTCTACGGTATTATCTCGCGCGATTTTCAGCAATCATCTGCGGTTCTTCCAGAGTACCCTCCAGCCGATAGGTTCGGTTTTCTACGACTTCTGCTCTTGCGAATACAGGAGCTAAGTAACCTTCAATAACCGACTTAAAGGAACGCACCGTCAGGCTATCTCCAGACATAGCTGCATCAATAAGGCCTTGCATGATGCCAGGCGAAACGTAGGAGATGGCGTGAGAATACTCGAAGCCCATCTCAATGATCTGTTTTGCCAGAATACGCGTTTTTGCCTTGGCGGAAAGGGGCTTAAAATTAACAAAGCACTGAAATCTGGAGGCAATCTCTCTAAGTACCCCTACGCCAACAAATGCTTTTCGTGCCGCCTCATTCTCCCGATAGATACGCATAGGCAAGGATTCGTCTGATATAGAAGATGCCTGTTCATCCCGGTAGCTAACACTTACTTCATTTTCCTCCAGATGAATATCCTCAACGTCATCCGATACAGTAAAGCCAATCCTACGTTTAGCGGGCTGACTGGAGCTGAGATCATAATTGGAAGTAAAGAAGAAAATGCAATGTTTAAAGTCGAACTCCCTTGAACCATCGCTGAGTGCTTTTCGGGATGCGCAGCGGCCTTCGTCCAAAATGGCCATAAAGGTTTTTAACACCTCGGGATGCGCCTTATCCAGCTCATCGAAGATAAATATCGTGTAGGGATTCCTCTCGACCACTTCAAAAACAGCTTCGTCCTCGTAACCGACATATCCGGCAGGAGCACCAATCAGACGGTAGACCGAAAAAGCTTCGGTAAAGTTATTGAGATCTGTCCATGACACGGCATATTCCTGCCCGCAGTCTTGGGAGAGAATCTTCGCCAGCGCTTTTGCAGTTTCAGATTTACCGACACCTGGTGGCCCGGATGCCAGAATGGAGACAGGCTTTGTGGGATTCTTCTTGGCAAGGTGCTGTGCGACTACATAGGCGATAGCTTCGCTGGAATCGTCCTGGCCAATCACCATCTTTTGCAGACGTTCTTTGAGAAGCTCAAAACTTGGCGTTTTTGACTCGGACTGCTCCGGTGTAGAGATAGCATTCCAATCCGTAATAGACGCGATATCTATTGATTCTTCACCCGTCTTCAATTCTGGAGCCTGTCCTGCTGGCTGAGTGTTTAATGAGGGGGCAGGAGGCACATAGTCCCCCTCACCGAGTAAACGAAGTCCATGTTCGAAGGTATTCCAACAGTCGAATTTCAGTGCATGGATATCCGACAGTGCCTTTATTAATAGGTTTCCTCCCGAGTATGCAAAATATGGCTCTGTAAATATACCGTAAGTAAATGGGGTTGGTTTACAGAATTTCAATAACAGTTCTCTTGGCGAACAGCTTTCCGTCAGGCGGCACTCATAGTCATAAGTAGTACCGATTAGCTCATTATCCAGCGTATCTAAATCGCTTTTTAAATTCGTAAGATCTGCATCTTTGAAAATACTAAGATCTATCATTTAGGTCACCTCCCAGGTTATACGACGAGATTACTACGGTTACAGAATGGGCAATTATCTAATGGCTTTACTGGAACCCAGAGTGTCTCACCGAAAAAAGAGAACTCTTTATGCATCGCAGTATCCATGAAATCCAAACCATATTTTTTGCCTGCATTTGGAGCAAGGCTCAAGAGTACGAGATTTCGATCGGCTACTTCATCCAGCATATTTGTATATCGATTATTTCCTTTGTGGTACAGCAAAAGCATCAGAGCTATCTGTGCTTCAAGAGCATTTGTCTGCAAGACAGACGGATAGATTGTTCCTTCGGATGTTACAGTATTTTTATATCCTTTTGCGTACTCTTCATATCTATTGTGCAGGATGCACTTAGGACAAGTTTTAGTAACGCCGGGATAATAGAAGGTAATCTCGGAAGCCAATCCGTCAGCATACATCTGCGGAGCCATGAATGGAACACCTAGTTTTAATGCAAGGTTTAGGATTGCATCCTGAGCAGAAAAATCATCTGTACTTGCTACGATGAGAACCTTGCTCGGATCTTTGAATGTGTCCTCTGGAAGCATTTCGACGAATTCTTCGATAGTAGTATCTTTGGTAATAGCCATCCAATGAATATCTACTTTCGCTTTTGGATTAACATTGAGAATCTTATTGGCGAGTGCTTTTACTTTTGCTTGTCCCGAGTCGGCTATATAGGAACGCTGAGTCAAGACGTTACGAGCCTCGCAAATATCGGGGTCTATAAGGATAAAATTGCCTACACCACATCTCGCCATCGCTTCTGTAGCCCCAGCAGAACCACCGCAGCCAACTTGGATGATAGTAGATTCCTGAAGCTCATTGATGGGAACCGTGTTCTGAATTTTAGAAAATAAGTTCGATGGAACCTGTGGTTGGCTTCCGGGTAAGATATTAACTTCGCGAGGTTCGCCAGTAAATTCTTTATTGCGTTCCAGCGTATACCAGAAAATGGCGCAGCCGCCATCATATCGTGGATCTAAGATTATGATTGGAAGTTCGATACTTTCCATGTCGAAGGCTTCCATAATCCTATCGGCATATTCAATGTCAGCGTCGGATAGCTGAGAGTAAGCGCCTGGGTGCGAATGTGCAAATCCGCAGAATGCAATGTCTTTTTCGTACCACTCCCGAATTTTTTTATTACAGACTTCAATATCTGGTTCGCAGCTGGTTTGTGTCGATTTTGATTTATCAACGAAAAATACAGTATCTATATGCTTTCCATCCGACGAACCAAGCATGACGAGCTGTTCGGGCTGCTTGCACGCGATAGACTTTTGAATCTCATTGAGTAATTCCTTTGTAGGAACTAACGATTGTTCTTTTTTCGTAAACTTCATAGTGGTTTTCTCCTTTTTGTTTTGTTAGATTTTTACGGATACATTTGCGTTGGGCGCTTATTGATAAGAGTGCGCATAAAAGTCGAAGTCGAAAGGGCCTTCTATATATCTGGTTGTGCAATCAGCCCAAACAGAAGCAATGGTCAATGCATCTTCAAAACTTGTAATTTCTCCCTCCCAGCATATATATCTGAATGATTCGTCTTCGTTTTTCAGCCAATGCGCACTGTGGCAGTCGCTTGGCCTCGTGCCATAATCAATATCCGAGATAATGTAGATACACCATGACTCTTCGTCATCTCCATAATCGAAGAACACGAATTCATAAGTCATAAGGTCGTCTATATCCCGGTACTTTAGCCTTACGTGTTCTCCATACATTCTTTGCACCTTCTTTCGGTTGAAGAGTGCGAAGAGCCCGAAGGCTCTTCGCCAAAAGATGTGGGGTTAAGAGTTCCTGAAGGTCCCTGGGGGCAATGAACGCGTAAAATCAGCATCCTGACTTTCGCTGCTACCACCTTTGGATCCGGCATTAACTCTAGAGATGATGTCATCTCTTTTTTCCATAGGTCTCACCTCCTTCTTCGAGATTGAGAAAAGCGAGAAAAAATGTTATAATATATAAATCTGAGAGTGGTTAGGTCTCGTATTTAGCACCTCTCGCTTTTCTTGACGTTATTATATTGCAGGCAAATTTAAATGTAGCCGACAGTGAGGTTGACGTAGAGTTGACGTTTGAGTTGACATGAAAGGGGCCTTAGAGATGCAAGAATTAAACTATGTGGCATTTGAAAATGAATTTGTGAAATTTTGTAGTGGAGATATCGACACTGAATTAGAATATGGAGGAAAAGTTAAACCTACTCGCGAAAACATAGACAGATATATTCTCTTGCCAGCAGCTATGACAAAGGACGAAAAAGAGAAGCATCTCGTATTCAATGAGGCAATTGATAAGACGGCGCTATCAAAATTCAGAAAAGGTGAGCGTCCAGTACCAAAAGCCGTAGTAGCTGCATTTAAAAAAGATGGTGCAGTAGGTATTGCAGTAGAGCGATTCATAAAAATAATACCCGAAGTGATATCGCCTCATGAGTACTTTGACCTTTCTATGGCAATATGGAATATTATTCAAACCGATGTATTTATTCCAGAGGAAGTATCTATAACTTTAGAGTGTTTGGCAAGAAGTTCAGAAATATCAATTGGAAAAGGAAAAGTGGAAGGTCTATGTTTATTCCTAGCCACTGCACTGAAGTTTGCAATATTAAGAGATACACTTATTAGAGGTACGCCAAATTTATCGCCAAGGGTTGCATTTGCGATCAAAGAATTCAAAAAGGATAAAAAGGAATCAGAATTTCTGAAAGCGCTTGTTTGCGATATGTTTGCAGAACTCGAAAAGCAGAAAATACGTGTCGGTGATAAACTTGCGTTATATACGGTAAATCATACGAAATATACGGATGACGATTTTGTGGAACTTATGGCTGCGATAGCACCACTACAAGACATTTTTTCAGATGAGTTCATGCATTACGCTTCATTATTACAAATATTTGCTATTGGAATTGAGTCCAATAGAATTCCACCAATGGCTTCTCAGGAGGGGTATAATAGTCTATTCGCAAAGTTTCGTGTACCTCCGGCACCTTATATTATATTTCCGCCTTCCGTTATCGAGGCACAATACGTGGACACATCCAGTGGAGAACCAATTCGATACTCAATGAGAGTCGACGAGCAAGGGAAAATGATTTGTGAAAATGCTGAAGTACTAAAAGATTATAAATGGACTTCGCGACAAGAGTAAAATAATCCGCCAAGACTTTTGCACCTTGGCGGATTATTTTACTCTATTCATGAAAGTCCAATTCAACCCAATAATCTTGGACGGAATATGCCCTATAATATTTTTGTATCGTTAATTTTCCGCGGTGGATTTCTTGACGATCCACGTAAATTCATAAGCTTCACCGCTATCCAAGAAGCCCCTTGAGGGGGTCTACTTAAGTAGTGTAAAGTTGATGATCTTGGTCAGTTTCCCCTTCTCATCTTTAGTTTTCAGCGACAACATTCGTGAACATGGTACTGATTTTTGATCTTATTTTCCAAAAAAGAACAGTGTGGACATATTTTTTAATTATTTTTCAAAAACTACCTGATTGTGTGGGGTGCTTTCTTTTTAGAAGTGTTACTATAAAGTAGCTTAAACAGGCTTTTATCTTATACGCACAAAAAGGAGGAGTTTTTGATGAAACTAAAAAAATGGGGAGCACTCTTGCTTGCATTATGCATGATAGTCATGATGTTCCCGACAACTGTAATGGCGAATGGAGATTCTCTTGCAGGGCCAGATGCGGAAAAGAAGGTCATAGAAAATGATCTTATTGTTCAGCTCCCGTCTTCGTTGGATGATATGATTGGTACGTCAGCTGGTAATGGTGATTGGCTGGCTGTCGCGGCAGAACCAACGTGGGAGGACGGTGTTATTCTTGATTATGTCGTACCCACTCAGGAATTTTACGATAGCACCGGTAAAAAATTAACTGCTGCTGACACATTCCAGAATAATAGCCGATATACGATGAAAATGACGTTCCAATCATTTGAGTCTTATCATGGAGATTACTATTATGTATTGTCTGGGAAAAACAATGTTTATGTACAATATATGAATGGCACTGGTGAAAGAGAGCCTATGAAGGTTACCGTAAATAAAGATGAGAATGGTAATCCGGTAATCACGGCAACTTACAGCTTCTCAATTGGCACGCCTCCGGAAGAACCAGTTAATGCCTATGAATGTTCTATTTACAACATGAATACCGCCGAAAGACAGACAGGTGAAACAGCTAAGATGGATGTTGTTATTGGAGGAACAACCCAATATAGAGTTCAACTCTTCACGACTGACCCTAATGGATTAGAAGAGGATGTAACTACAGATTCCATGCTTTTGGAGTACACTACTGTCAAGGATCTCAGTCAGTATGTAGATATAAGTGTTGAGACGGAATATAATTCGTATGTAGTTTCTCTTACAGGAAAACAGATGTTAAATGATTACTCTGGTTGTAATTTCTTATTCAACAACATCGAAGGAAATACTCTTCTTGGGTCAGCTGACGTGACATTTAACTTCATCGAACCAACAGATATTACTTTAAACAAAACATATAAACTATCCGATCAGACATGGCAGACTTTATATTATCGTTATCAGCCTGAACCAAATGGATCTCAGTACTATACCCTTCGGACAAATAATGTTCGGGATTGTACTCCAAACGATGGTCACGGAAAATATTGTCTCTATAAGAGTACGGATAAAAACCCAATTATATTCATGCTTTCTCGATTTGCATTGGAGGAGGAATGTGAATTTGAACTTGTTGAATATAAACTTCCGACAGAGATCGAAATTCTGCCAATACCCGAAAGTATTATTGAAGATATAGAAAAGAATGGCAAGGAGGCTGATTTAAACGGTATTCAGTTTACAGTCACATACGATGACGGAAGTACTTATACGCATGAATTGAATGGAAAAAGAATAAATGTATCAGAGGGAGGCGGTTCGTTGGAAGACGGTTCGTTTGTTGTATATGAAATGGATTGTTGGGATTTAGATAAAAATAGATACCGTTGCATTCCTGACTTTGAAAAAAATACAATAACCATTTATTCCGATACTATTTTGAATACTTCTGATGGTTCTTATATTTCTGCTTCTGATGAGATTACATTCTCGGTACGGCAAAAAGTCAACATTACCAAAGGTCTCAGCGAAGTACCCGGCGATCTGGGAGATACGGAATATAATACGGTTGAAAAGATTGAAGATAAACTGACAGAAACCATCGTTTCCAACGAAGGATATTCGGCTGATAATACTGTACTTTATGACATTGAGTTTGTAACAAGTGAAGATGGCGGCGAAACATGGATTCCTGTTACTGCCGAGAACTTCCCAGAAGAAGGAATTGCGGTAACACTTCCTTATCCGGAGGGAACCAATGCTGCAGATTATGACTTTACCGTTGTCCATATGTTCGATGAGGAAGTGAACGGTCATCATGCCGGTGAAGTGGAGACCCCTGCAGTAACAGAGGGCGAAAACGGCATCTCCTTCCGCCTGATGGGAACTTCTCCTGTTATGGTCGGATACAAAAAAGCTGCGGTTCCCCATACGCATTCTTATGGAAAATGGACAGACTGTAAGGATGGCAGCAATCACCAGCGCTCCTGCGCCTGCGGAGATGTTCAGAAGGAAGCCCACGTTTGGGATGAAGGAAAAGTCACAAAAGAATCCACCAAGGATGCCGAAGGGATCAAAACCTATACTTGCAAGACCTGCGGTGCAACAAAAACGGAAAGCATTCCTAAATTAACTTCCGATACGACACCATCTAAACCCGGCGATTCTGCAAATCCGAACACGGATACAACATCACCAGAGACCGGAGATTCAGCGAACATTGCTTTGTGGATTATAGTTATGCTCGCATCTGCGGCTGGATTAAGCAGTACTTATTTTGTAAGACGCAAAAACAAAATCTAATCATCAATCAAATATAACATGTCCACAGGCGAAAGGATATTTCCTATGTCCCGCGCTTGTGGGCATGATTTTTTATTCGTTACTCCCGTTCGAAAACTACCCTTTTGTGTAGGGTGGATTTGGTCTTTCATGCTATAATATTCTTATCGTTATCTAACTGCGCAGATTGGTTAGAATCATTTTTCTAAGGGGGGATAAAATGAGCGAACGTAAAAAATCCATTATCCGGCTTTTTGTGGCAGCGGGGCTATTGTTTGCAGTCTCCGGATACCGGCAGCTTAGTATGCGGTATTGGCCAGAGGATTTTCTGCGGCCATATCTTGTCTGGGCTGTTTATATGTTCCTGCTTTTTAGCTGGCAGCATACAATTACGACGAAAATCACACAGAAAACCATGCGCAACCACCTGACTGCCCAAAATATCGTCAGTATCCTATATTTGACCGTTCGGTTCGTTCAGGACGCCTTCCTCTATACCGATATTCCATGGATGCGCTTTACCGGATACTTCATCAATATCGCGGCTATTTTCATCCCACTGTTCGGTCTTTACGGCTCATTCTATCTCGGCAGGCCCGAGAATTACCGAATCAGCAGAAAATGGTATCTGCTCCTGATACCGGCTTGTTTTTTGAGTGTGATGGCACTGACTAACGATTTACATCATTTTCTATATTATATTGTGCCGGAGGAACCCCAGCCGAATTTGTATTTTCACCCATACATCGGTACCTATCTCATCTATCTTTGGGGATTGTGGATGATTGGGCATCAGGTATATGTGATCTATCAGCGAAATGGTACAACAAAGTCCGATCCGCTTTATCGAAAGATGATTCCCTTTTATGAGCCGATTTTACTCTTTCTGTTCAGTATCCCGTATGCTGCGACGGCCTACGTAGTGCGGTTTGAGCTTGTGGAATATTCGGCGGGACTGATTTTCATCATCGTGCTTTGCTGGCAGCTCTATATTTTGACCGGGCTGATTCCGGTAAACACCCAGTACGAGGAAGTATTCCGGCGGTCTACGGTGGCAATGCAAATTCTTTCACCGAACGATGAGCGGATTGCAGTATCGGAAAATGCGGCGGAAATCACACCAGTTATACTGGAATCCCTGAAGCAGAATCAGCATTTTTCTGTTACAGAAGACGTTATCATGCACCTGCATCAAATCCCGGGCGGGTATATGGTCTGGCAAACCGACCTCTTGCAGATCCATCAGGCTTTACGAGAGCTTCAGAGATTGAATGCGGAACTGGAAGAAAAACAGGGTCTGCTGGCGCAGGAAATCCGCATTCAATCAGATGCGGCCAGTATTCGGGCGCACAATGATATTTACGACAGCTTATCATCGGAGGTCGCCGGGCAACTCGCTTTGATGGAGGAGGTTCTATCTAAAGAATCCCTTTCATCAGAAGACTGGAACCGTATCTGCCTCATCGGCACTTATATCAAACGATTCTGCAATCTGCAGCTTACTTATCAGGAACAACAGATGATTCCAATGGGCGATTTGGCAATCAGCTTACAGGATATGGCGAAATGCATGAAGAATATCGGTATCCGAACAAGTTTGGATTTTTATCCTCCATCGGATTTGGCGCCAGAGCTTATTCTTCTTATCATTAAAACTCTGGAAGCGCTTCTGGAGGAAGCGAATTTTGGTTTGACCTCTATGGAAATCCGAATCAGCGATACGGTTTGCTTTGAAATTACCGGTACAGATCACGAGTTTGTCTCCCACTTTTTAGAGGGAGGATATCGTCTTCAGGCAGAAAAATCCCCGGCAGGCTATCGGCTTCTGCTCTCGCAGGAAGGAGAGGTGACGCAGTCATGAAAAAGAGTATGTCAGCTAAAATGATTAAAAAAGCCATCGACTCTTACCCCGGCGGAATCTGCTTCTCCGCACTGGATGGGCGGGTTATTCTCGTCAATGAGAAGATGAACAAGCTAGTACTGGAACTGACCGGGCATACGATTCTGAATGCAAAGGTAGCATGGGAGGAGCTCACAAACTTTGCCAATAACGGCAAGGCGGAAAAGTTAAACCAATCCTGGCTGCCGAAAGACCCGGAGAACGGCAATGAAAGCACCCACCAACAGTTGTTCTTCCGCTTCACCGACAGCTCGGTCTGGCGTTTTGAATTGAGATTTCTTGATTCCAATACTGTTCAGATTGAGGCGGCGGAAATTACAGAACTCTACCGGCTCAGCGAAGAACTGTTCGAGAACACCATCCGACTGCAGGAGATGCAAAAGCGGCAGAAATCCTTGCTGGACAGCATCGTGGAAGTCAATTTGAATAAAGAGATTCTTGCTGCGAAAATGCGTATCCACGATGAGCTGGGTCATTGTTTATTAGCTACCACTAAGGCGATTGCGGAAGACAGTTTGGCAGAGAACGCCGACACGCTGCGGAAAAGCTGGAACAGCACCATTCACGATTTCTCCAATATTTCTACCATATGGACGGTTCCTGATTCCTCCCTGCAGTCTGAACTGATGCAGGTGGCGGAGTTGATCGGATGTAAAGTTGTATTCCTTGGAGAACAGCCAAAAAGCCGTAAGGCATTGCAGCTTTTGTATGCCGCCGTCCGCGAGGCACTCACCAATGCGGTACGCCATGCTAATGCCACCGAGCTGAGGGTAAAGATTGAACCATGTAGAGAGTATTATCATGTTGAGATATCCGACAACGGCGGCGTTACTGTTTCGAAAATTACAGAAGGCAATGGCCTTAGCGCATTGCGTCAGCGACTGGAACAGGAAGGGGCTTCCCTGAAGGTACTCTGCGATAATAGCGTTTCCCTAATTGTCGATATTCCCTTTGATTTAGACGAACCCCAGAAAGGAGGATGAACATGATACAGGTTTTAGTAGTAGAAGATTCCAGGATTACCCGGGACTCCATTGAGAGTCAGATTGCCAAATCAGAAAAATATGTCCTGTACGCCTCCATAGAAAATGCGGCGAATGCTGAGATCGCTTGTCTGCGCGGACGTGTCGATTTGATCCTGATGGACGTCTGTACGGCTGATGAAGAATCGGGGCTGAAAGCTGCGGCAAAGATCAAACAGTATAATCCAAAAATCAAGATCATCATCATGACTTCCATGCCGGAACATTCTCTTATCCAGAAGGCGAAAACATGCGGCTGTAATGGCTTTTGGTATAAGGAATATGGCAGTACCGCTTTGATGGAAGTCTGCGACCGGGTGATGGCCGGCGAATTTGTTTATCCTGAGGACACGCCGGTGATTCGCATTGGATACAGCAACAGCTCCGAGTTTACTAGTCGGGAATTTGATATCATTCGTGAGCTTGCACGAGGCAGGAAATATGAGGAGATTGCGGCGGATCTGGATATTACGCCAAATACCGTCAAGTATCATATCAAAAATATTTTGCAGAAAACGGGCTACCAGAACACCTTGCAGTTAGTGGCCGAGGTGGTAGAAAAGCGGCTGATTCTGCCAAAGTATTAATTTAGAATCCGCTGGACTTCCTGCCACAACTACGTGATAAGGCATTTTAATATGCTGGCACGCTATTTGAAACAGCAAGGCAAAGTTGCAGCATGGCGTGATGCACTTGGATACGAGGAAGATGATCCGTATAACCGCAAAGCCATCGGAGACTTCGCCTGCTATTTGGCTTTCGTGAATGGAATAAATGCAAGATAGTTTTAGACCGTCGAGTTAAACTTGACGGTCTTTTACTCGCACGAACGCTTCTCGGCTCAATTCTGTTCCAGATCGATTTTTAGGAGTGCCGGTCTAAAAGTATAAATACATCAAACTCATGCTTTTAATGTTTTCTTATATAAGTTATCTTGTATCTACAATTAATCAGGAGACTTGGTATGTTCGAGAAAATAGGTTGGTGGATTGATACTATGTGGGGACGCCATAAGCTGAATAGGAAACTAAAAAAGATGTCTTAAAAATAGGCTCGCAGCAAAGCGAGCTTATTTATTCCATACATTCGACTAGAAGACACGGGTTCATCGAAGCTTTCGACGCAATCGATAGTGGCATGCCGGACGATACTACGACACATTGTGACATTATATTCCGTGGCGCATCATAGATTCGTTTTATTTTTATCCAGCACTTTACTTTTCTGGCCATAACGCTATAATATTTAGGAATGAATCTTTCCTCGGGGCGTTGACGAGTGATTATCTCAATTTCTGCCCAGTATCTTTCCGATGTTCCGCTTTTTATGAATAATACACGCGCGGGTTTTTCATTCATTACTTGATCAACTACTTTTTTTGATATTGGGCATCCAAATTTGCCATACCAAACAAAACCATATGTAGAGATCAAGGATTTATGAGCAGACATTGTTCCGCAAGGAGGGGCAAAATTCTCTCCGTATCTAAGTGATAGAACTTTCATTTTATTAGTAAATTATTTTAAATATGTAAATAGCATCTCTAAGATAGCCAACACATCATGTCTATGTTTAACGCTAAGCATCCCAAACATCCTAAATAGTTCGAGAGATAACCTAGCCTCTTCTTCGCCAATAATCCAATCGCTTGATTCTTTAGCGTCCATAGTTCGATTAACCGGGTTTCGCTCAAATTTAAGGCTAGTTATTGGGATGCAGACATAAAGCATAGGCTGAACGCCCACACCGCGCTGCTTCTCCCTATTCATTACTTCGGCGTAAATATCATACTTGCCAAATTTATGAACAATAAGTGGGTAGGAAACCTTCATCTCGAAGAACATCATATCATTGATCGTTATTTCGATTGGTGATGTCCTAAAAATACGCATCTTATCAATAACATCAATCAAGTTATCGTCGGTAACGTTTTTAATCTTATTATATGTGTCGATAATATCTTTTTCGCTAATAAGCTTCAATTTATGGGAATAATATATTATTTCCGATAATTCATATGCATATTTCGTTTCTTGCTTGTAATTGGAAAACTTGAGGTGAGGCAAGCTAGTGTTTTTGGAATTAGCGGATGTAGCTAATAAATCATAGCCAATCTGCCATTCAATATAGCATTTCAAGTCCAGACACTCCGAACGTGATGCGACGGGCATTCCATATTCAGAAAAGAACGAACGCCTTTTAATACGAATTTTTCCAGTTGGTTGTGTCATTGGCAATTTAACCTTTAATGACGAACCGGTAAACACCACCGCTGCTGTTTCGGCCATAATACTCCTATAAACTTAAACTAGTAACCTTGTTTATATATTTTATCACACTCTCTATTTCTGCATCAGTTGGAGCGTCATTATTGCCAAATACTTCTGGATGATTATGTTTCGCAATTTTTGTGACCGATTCAGATATTGAAGAAAACTCCTCTTTTATAAACGGAATATCGAAATTACCCAAATAATATGGAGCGTTAGCATATTTCTTAAAACAGTCTATATAACAGTAGTAGGCCAACATTTTGGGATCGACATCTATAGCATTCGCTATTCGCTCAGTAATAAATGTTCGACTTCGCTTCAACGCATTCACATCCCTTAGAGTATAGAACAATATCTCTTGATCGTAGCGAATGTTTCCCGGATATTTTCTAATATAGTCGCCTACATAGTCCCAGCAATTTGTCGAAAAGGAGCATCCATCGGTTGTGTTGAAGACTATATTTTTTACTTTATCGAATGTCACACCATTTCCCTCATGCCTACGATATAGCGCCATTACAACCGGGAAACTGACAGTTTTTGAGGTATTAGCAAATTCGCTGCTTGGAAATACTATAATTCTCTCAATTTGATAATTATTAAAGAATTTACTTGCGGATTTAAAGTTCGCCTTCTTAATCAGATATGAAAGCGGATGCAATATACAGGCATAATCCGCTTTTAATTTATCATATGAGTTTAGAGAGCTAATACCAAGATCACGTGATTTTATATCATCATCAATCTTAATATCATTACCGCGTTTTATTTTCTGCCCACTCTGGGAGGTTGTGTCGTTATATGGAGGATTTCCAATAATGATTAGAGGATCATCGTCAGATATACCGAATGCATCTCTAGAAACCCGAGCAAGTGCATTCTGGCAGAAAAAACTAATGTCAGGATATACTGTCGCAGCCGCAGAGATTGCATATTCGTCAATATCATTTCCTATAAATCTATTTTCGTTGAATAAATCATGCAATTGTAGAAATGCGCCATATCCACAAGATGAATCTAAAAAGACATACGAGGAGTCGTGTATAAACTCTTTTATCCATCCACCTGCAAGTTCTACGAATTTCTCTGGAGTATAGAAGCTTCCTTGGTTAATAATCTGGCTTCTATTTAGGTGTTCTGGTCTTTCTTGAGTCATACTCTGTTAATTATACCTCAAGTTTTATCCAGAAATATAAAAACGCTCATACATAAATCGTATGAGCAGGTTACCTGGTCGGGGTTAGCAGGCTCGAACTGCTGACCTCGCGCTCCCAAAGCGCGCGCGCTACCAACTGCGCCAAACCCCGGATATAAAATATTATAACACCTTTCGATAATTAAAAAAATGCTTGACTTGTTAGTATCCACGCAATCTGCACTAAAGTTTTGGAATTTTATCAACTTTAACAGATTGCTTATTTTTTGCTTATTTGTACTAGTTGCAAATTTGGGACGCAAAAATTCAAAATGCAAGATCTGTCTGGATAAGACGCTTAACATTAAACTATAACATTACCGCTCTCCGACCAATATAAAAATTGGTGCAAATTCTCATTTTCTCACGGCTTTCGCTCTAAGCGTAACCGCAAAGTAAAGCCGTGAGAAATGCATATTCCGCTATCAGAGTGACGTCCTAACACAGTCTGAATGTCAGGACTTTAACTATCTTATTTTCTCGGATACTCCCAGCTTTTCCGAATATATACATTATTCTCTTTTAGGATTTTTCGTACTGAGTCGATATTAATCCCGACAGCTTTGGCTATATCGTCAGGCTTGCAGTATTCTGAGTACATTTGCATAACTAATTCTACAACGCCTTTACGTTCCATGAGCTGATTAGTAACTTTAATTCCTCGCTTTTTGAGATTATCGCTTATGGTGCGGCGATGACAGCCATATTCTTTGGCTAATTCATATGTCGAGATACCAGAACTATATTTTACGACTATTTCGCTAATTTCTTTGTTCGACAAATGTTTTTGTTGCTGTTTTATCTCAGTTTTGATATTATAAGTACTATCAGAATACTCTGACATAGAGCTATTCGTAACAGGGGTTATTGGAGTAGATTTGACTTTGCCGAGGATTATATCGTAATTCTTCGAGTTGATTTCCGATAGTCCCACTAAAACTGAACAAGTTAATCTCTGTATATGCTATTATCGTATACAGGAATATGTTTTGTTTGGTGTATCGAAGAAAATGAAAGTAACGACAGTGTATGTTGCGAGAGTAATCTACAGTGTCGTTATTTTTATGGCATAATTCGGATTTGAATTTGAAAAATCAGGATTCAAGGAAGAATTCCAACTCATCTCTTGTATACAAAGCAAGATACTCTATTTTACAATAAATACACACAAAAATTAACCCGCTGCCAAATTTTCAGATTTACGCTGCGGGTTAATTTTTATATCCAATCATTTTTAATTGTTCTGACTCAGATATTCCTCCAGACAAATGCCCTTATCATACATCACCTTAGCCGCTTCCTTGCCGACATAGCGATAATGATCATCCTCAGCCGCAGCCCCCGTCACCGATTCCTTTCCTGATGGATAACGCAAGACAAAGCCATACTTATACGCATTGTCATTCATCCATGCCAGGACACTGTCTGTATCCTGTCCATAGTCTTCATCACCGGCAATATCAATTGCCAGACCGGTTTCATGCTCACTAGTTCCGGGTTTTGCGATCACCTGTTCAGCCTTACTTGCCGCTTCTTCTGCAGAATAGCCTTCATCCTCATAATTCTGGATCGTATCGTCCATCAGCGCCTGCTGCTCTTCCCGTGTTCTGTATGCATCGCTGACGATCGGATAGATATCCTCCGATCTGGCCGCATCAAACATCTCCTGGAGATCTGTGAGAATACGCGAGTCAACAGACTGACCATTGCGTAATTCCGTCAGATCAATACTGTAATCATCAGCAATCGAATGGGTACTGTTCACCAGAAGCAGCCGCCAGTCTGAACTTGAAGCGATACTGTCTGTTTGACCGTCAGATGTCTGATCTGCTCCATCTGCGGATGCTGTATCCGATACACTCTCATCGCTCTGTGAAACATTGCTGTCCGCTGTCTCATTCGCATCTTTGGCGGCCATGACACTCTCCGGCGGCACACTGCCGTTATTCCCCATTGGATCCGTGCACAGCACAACCAGAAATATAACAACAAGAAACAAAGCCACTATCGATAAAATAATCTGCTGAAATGTCTGTCCTTTTCTACTATAGCACCTTGTATTTCGTTCTGAATAACGTGTTCTTCTTTTTCTCATATATCGCAGCCCCTTTATTTCTTAATATTATAGCAAAAGCTTTGCATCAAAGTCTTGACCAAACTGTAAAAATTTGTAACTGTTCAGAGCCAAGCAAAATTTCAAAAAACAGGTATAAAATGCTTGCCTTTTTAAGACTGTTTTTGAAATTTTATTTGGCGGATACGCCACACCGACGAAATGCGTAGCATTTTGGAGGTTAGCTCTGAACAGTTACAAAAATTTTATTAATTTTTGTCTTATAAAGGCTGCATCCCGATTCGTCGATCAGCGAAGACGGATCTTCATCTCACGCTCTGCTTCTCGCCGCTGATCCTTCTTGGCAATATCTTCACGTTTATCATATAGCTTCTTTCCTCGAGCAAGGCCGATCTGGACTTTCACAAGGCTGTCCTTGAAATACACCTGCAACGGCATGATCGTATAACCTTTCTGGGAAACCTGTCCCAGAAGCTTCGTAATCTCGCGTTTATGCAACAGAAGCTTTCTTGTACGAAGCGGGTCTTTGTTGAAAATGTTGCCTTTCTCATAAGGCGCTATATGCATATGCTCAATATAAATCTCTCCATGATCTGCATGAATAAAAGATTCCTTAATACTGCACTTGCCCATGCGGAGAGACTTTACCTCTGTACCGTGCAGAACGATACCCGCCTCATACTTATCCTCGATAAAATAATCATGATACGCTTTCTTGTTATTGGCGATCAGTTTTGTTCCTTTTCCAGCCATTACATTTCCCCCTCTGCAAAAACGCTGTCATCTAGCATAAAATTCACGGCTTTCGCCAGGAAATCTACATCTTTGACAATGATACGGACATGTTCGCCCAGCTTGAAGGTTTTTCCGGTATCTTCTCCCATCAATGTGTACGTATTCTCATCAAAAATATAATAATCATCGTCCATATCCTGCAGTCTGATCAGGCCCTCACAGGTATTCGGCAATTCCACATACATTCCCCAGTTGGTAATGCCAGAAACAACACCTTCGTATCTCTGACCAATCCGTCTGGACATATATTCTGCCTTCTTCATCTTCTCAACTTCACGTTCAGCCTCATCCGCCCTGCGCTCTGTACTGCTTGTCTGAGCAGCCACCTCCGGCAGGATATGATGGTAATGTGCCTGACGCCCGTCATCTAACTGACCGTGAAGATTCTCCTTGATGATACGATGGATCTGAAGATCCGGATATCTTCGGATTGGCGACGTAAAATGGCAATAATAGGAAACCGCAAGGCCAAAATGGCCGAGATTCTCCGTTGTATAGCGGGCCTGCTTCATGGATCGCAGTACCAGTCTTGAAATCATTGTCTCTTCCGGCGTCCCCTCAATCTTGCCTAACAGTTTCTGGAATTCCATCGGATGAATGCTGTCCTGTCGGATATTCATATAATATCCATAATTCTTAATCAGTATCATCAGACGTTTAATACGGTCTGTATCCGGGGATTCATGACTTCTGTAAAGAAATGGCAGTTCCTGCCAGAAGAAATCCTCCGCAATAGTCTCATTAGCCATCAACATGAAATCCTCGATGATCTTCGTTGCCGGATTTCTGTCATATGGATGAATATCTACCGGGAAATCCCGATCATCCAGTTCAATCTTGGATTCCGGAAAATCAAAATCAATACCGCCTCGCTCCTTACGTTTCCTGCGAAGAAGATCCGACAATGTCTTCATCTCTTTAAACATCTCCACCGCATCCGCATAAACGGCCGTTAGTTCTTTGTCTTCATCCAGTATACGGCTGACCTGGTTATAAGACATACGGTGATTGACTCTGATCACACTCTCCGTGATTTCATGGCCGATAATACCGCCCCGTTCATCCAACTCCATCAAACAGCTGAGGGCCAGCCTGTCCACCCCTTCATTCAGGGAACAGATTCCATTGGAAAGGGCATGGGGAAGCATCGGAATCACCTTATTGACCAGATAAACGCTGGTGCCCCGCTTCAGTGCCTCTCTGTCAAGGGGCGACCCTTCTGTGACGTAATGCGTCACATCTGCAATATGCACACCAAGGAAATAGTGGCCGTCCTTCATCTTAAGAGTAATCGCATCATCCAGATCCTTGGCATCTTCACCATCAATGGTCACTGTCATCTGATCTCTCAAATCCCTGCGCCCTTCGGTCTCTTCCGGGCTGACAGATTCCGGAACAGATAAAAGCTGTGATTTCACATCCTCCGGAAATTCCGTTGGCAGATCGAAGGCTTTCACAACCGCCAAAATATCTGT
>Ga0129311_1001025_pt1 | contig 21315 bp, 17 predicted proteins | sample Go1ome_FD_94435 | JGI IMG/M metagenome (GOLD analysis project Ga0129311, IMG submission 94435) | Western lowland gorrila individual fecal microbial communities from Wisconsin, USA - Go1022B metagenome | ecosystem: Host-associated > Mammals > Digestive system > Large intestine > Fecal | place... | reverse complement strand
TTTCTGTATTATCTTGCAAACTGGGAATTGTACAGATTCGTGTAGAAACCGCCTTTTGCAAGCAGTGACTCGTGATTTCCCTGTTCGATGATGTGTCCGTCCTTCATGACGAGGATGACATCCGACTCCTTGATGGTTGACAGTCTGTGTGCAACCACGAAGCTTGTTCTGCCCTTCATCATCTTTGCAAATGCCCTCTGTATCCTTATCTCAGTTCTTGTATCTATGGATGATGTTGCCTCATCCAGTATGAGCATAGGCGGAAGATCCAACATAACCCTGGTGATACATAGAAGCTGCTTCTGTCCCTGTGACAGATTACCGCCATCCTCTGTTATATATGTGTTGTAGCCCTCAGGAAGTCTCTTGATAAAGCTGTGTGCATGTGACTGCTTTGCAGCTTCGATGATCTCCTCATCCGTTGCGTCCGGTCTTCCGTATGCTATATTGTCTCTTATCGTGCCGCTCTTAAGCCAGGTCTCCTGGAGTACCATTCCGTAGTTGCCTCGGAGGCTCTTTCTTGTGACCTCTCTTATGTCATATCCATCAACGGATATGCTTCCGGCATCCACATCGTAGAATCTCATGAGCAGGTTGATGACTGTACTCTTACCACAGCCTGTAGGTCCCACTATTGCTATTCTCTGTCCGTTCTTCACGTTCAGATTGAGGTTCTTGATGAGCTCCACATCTTTGTTGTATGAGAAGTCAACATTCTTAAGATCCACCTCACCGTGAACGTCTGTGAGCTCGTGTGCACCAGCAGGCTCTGCAGCCTCCGAGTCCTCGTCTATAAGCTCAAACACTCTGGCAGCGGATGCCAGCGCGTTCTGAAGCTCTGTGACAACGCCTGATATCTCGTTGAACGGCTTTGTATACTGATTTGCATAGCTCAGGAAACTTGTGAGCTGTCCTACTGATATGAAGCCCTTTATAGCTGTTATGGCTCCTATGATTCCAACACCTGTGTACACAAGGCTGTTGACAAATCTTGTACTAGGATTTGTTATTGATGAGAAGAATGTAGCCTGAAGCCCTGCCACATTAAGTCTTCCATTGACCTCCTGGAATCTGTCGCAGGTCTCATCCTCCATGGAGAATGCTGTGACTACCTTCTGGTTCTCAACCATCTCATTTACAAGGGATGTGAGCTCACCCTTGATCTCAGCCTGCTTCTTGAACATGCTATATGTTCTCTTCGCTATGAATGACGCAACAAAGAGTGATACTGGAGTGATACATACGACCACCAGGGCTATGATCCAGTTGATCGACATCATGAAACACAGTGTACCGACTATGGTCATAACTCCTGTGAATAGCTGTGTAAATCCCATCAGGAGTCCGTCTGAGAACTGGTCTACATCAGCTATAATCCTGCTGACTATGTCTCCGTGTGTATGTGAATCCACGTATGAGAGCGGCAGGCTGCCAAGCTTCTCATATGCCTTTGTTCTGACATCATTTACCACCTTGTATGTGATCATGTTATTGAGCACGTTCATGATCCACTGTGCAACAGCCGTTATGATGACCACGACAACCAGCTTCACAAGCATTCCTTTAAGTCCTGTGAAATCTACTTTTCCCGGTCCAACGACCCTGTCAACTGCATGTCCCATGATGATAGGTGCATACAGTGTGAGCACAACCGATATGGCTGCACATATGAGAGACAGAATCACAAGGAACCTGTATCTCTTGATATACTTCAGTATTCTGAGTATAGTCCTTTTATTTACTGATCTGTTACCTTTATCTTTACTCATGAGCCAGTTCCTCCTCCGAAAGCTGTGACTGACATATCTCCCTGTATACCTCACAGTTAGAGAGCAGCTGCCTGTGAGTTCCTATTCCGGCTATCTGACCATCCTCCATAACTATGATCTTATCCGAATTCATGATGGTTGACGCTCTCTGTGACACGAGGAATACTGTCATGTCCTTTGTCTTCTCCCTTATAGCCTTTCTGAGTGCCGCATCAGTTGCAAAGTCAAGGGCAGATGCACTGTCATCCAATATCAATATCTCAGGCTTTCTGACAACTGCTCTGGCTATGGTAAGCCTCTGCTTCTGTCCACCCGACAGATTCTTACCCCCCTGGGTGATCTTGAAGTTTATTCCATTCTCCTTGCCATCTACAAACTCTTTGGCCTGAGCGATCTCAAGAGCCTCATCTATCTCGGCCTCCGTGGCATCCTGCTTTCCCCATCTGATATTGTCAGCTATGGTTCCGGCAAACAATACGGCCTTCTGCGGAACAACACCCACCTTATGCCTGAGCTCGTCCAGGGTGTAGTCCTTTACGTCAACTCCGTCTATGCACACACTTCCCTGACTTGCATCGTAGAATCTCGGTATCATATTGACCAGCGAACTCTTTCCTGATCCCGTACCGCCTATGATTCCTACTGTCTCACCCGGTGCCACGTCAAATGTTATATCTGACAGAGAGTCAGCTCCAGCTCCGGCATATCTGAGATTTGCATCCCTGAAGCTTACCTTTACAGCATTTGCTGCTGATCCTGATGCCTTGCCTGATCCATCTGTTATGGATGTCTGCTGATCCATGACCGCATTTATTCTCTTTGCACAGGCAACAGCCTTTGTTATGGTCACGATGAGGTTTGCAAGCTTGATTAGTTCTACCAGTATCTGTGACATATAGTTGACAAGTGCAACGACCTTACCCTGTGTGATTATTCCCGCATCTGTCTGTCCCGCTGCTATCCAGATAATAGCTGCAGTTGAAAGATTGATTATCACGTAAGTGACAGGATTCATGAACGCCGATATACGTCCTGCAAGGAGCTGGAACTTCATCAGGTCATCTGTTGCTCTGTCAAACTCCTCGAACTCCTTATCCTGTCTGTTGAATGCTCTTATAACTCTCGCACCCTCAAGGCCTTCACGCGTGAACAGTGTAACTCTGTCCAACCTGTTCTGTACCTTCCTGAACAGCGGAATACTCAGAGCCATAACGCCAAACACAACTATCGAAAGCGCAGGTATTGTCACAACAAATGTCATAGCTGACTTCACGTCAATGGTGAATGACATGATCATGGCACCGAACACTATGAACGGAGAACGGAGAAACAGTCTTAGAACCATGTTGACACCTGTCTGTACCTGGTTCGTGTCACTGGTCATTCTAGTGAGCAGTGTGGATGTTCCTATGCTGTCGATCTCTGTGTAAGAAAGTGATGTGATATGTCTGAACAGATCATTTCGAAGTGCTGTTCCAAATCCTGTTGCCGCCTTTGCCGAAAAGTACTGGGCGGTGATAGAACACACCAGACCGATAATTCCCAAAAGTATCATGACAAGACACATCTTCACAACATATCCTATGTCGCGTCCTGCTATACCCACGTCAATAACATTCGCCATGACAATCGGGATAAGCAATTCAAATGTCGCCTCCAGCATCTTAAAAAGCGGGGCAAATATGGACTCTTTCTTATAGTCCTTAAGATATATAAGTATTCCCTTCATCTCTTCTCCTAACAATTCTCATTCCACCGATAACAGACATAGATATGCTTTCCTGTTGTCGTTACTCAAATAGAACTTCCACACCATATACAAGGTGCGGAAGTTCTATTTCAAACTATGCAGCAATGACAATGACTCTCTGATCGTCTGTTATCAATATCGTCATATCACACGCAATTCTATATCAGTCCTCATCATCCTCATCCGGAAGGTTTGCATTGTGATATACAGCCTGAACGTCATCGTCCTCCTCAAGCATGTCTATGATCCTTGTGAATTTCTTGACAACCTCTGGGTCATCTATATCCACATAGTTCTGAGGAATCATTGTGAGTTCAGCCTCAGCCATCTTGATTCCTTCCTTCTCAAGGCTCTCTCTTACCTGTGAGAAATCCTCAGGTGCTGTAATGATCTCATAGCTGTCATCCTCGTCTGAGAAATCCTCTGCGCCTGCGTCAAGCGCCATCATCATGAGGTCGTCTGCATCCATATCACAATCTTCCTTTGCAATGATGATCTGGCCCTTGTGATCAAACATATATGATACACAACCTGTTGTACCTACATTACCGCCGCCCTTTGTGAAGCAGTTACGCACATTGGCTGCTGTTCTGTTCTTGTTATCTGTAAGAGTGTCTACTATGATGGCGGTACCGTTAGGACCGTAGCCTTCATATGTATTCACTACATAGTTTACTGAGTTTGCATCTCCTGCAGCTCTCTCGATACCACGCTTGATAGTATCGTTAGGCATATTGTTCGCTTTTGCCTTTGCTATTACATCGCGAAGCTTACTGTTGTTCTCAGGATTTGCTCCGCCCTCCTTAACTGCTACTACGATCTCCTTACCAATGATTGTGAAGATCTTTCCCTTTGCTGCATCGTTCTTTTCCTTCTTGTGCTTGATGTTTGCAAATTTTGAATGTCCTGACATCGTTACTTCTCCTTATCCTCTTGATTACTAGTTACGTATATTAACACTATTACAGCGTTTTTTCAACCTTTGTGATCTTGACCTCGTTTATCATGTTGTTGCTTACTGACAAAGATGTAAATCTATAATTCTGATACACTATCTCCACTTCCTCATCAGCATATGGCAGTCTGCCAAGTTCATAAAGCAGAAATCCATTGAGAGTCTGAAAATCTTCATCCGGAAATTCTATCCCCAGAACATCGCTGACTTCATCTAATTCGGCTTTACCACTGACTATGTAAACATCTCCCCGTTTCTTGATATCCTCACTTGCATCATCATATTCATCAAGGATATTACCTACTATCTCCTCCAGAATATCTTCCATGGTGACTATACCCTCCGTCTGTCCATATTCGTCCACCACTATGACCATGTGTATCTTGGCTGTCTGCATCCTGCGGAACAGCTTGGCAATATTGTATGTAGGATGTACAAATGTCGCCTCAGCCATGATCTGGGACAAATTCTTTCTCTTATCTTTGAGATATGCCTTCACAAAGTCCTTGAAATAGATTATGCCGACTATATTATCCAGATCCCCATCATATACCGGATATCTCGAATAATTATTCTCCAACATGATTTCCATGACTTCATCTATATCAGTATTCTTTTCTATAGCCATGACATTCAGCCTTGCTGTCATGACTTCCCTGCTCTCTTTGTCAGTGAATTCGAAGATGTTTGTAATGAACTGTGCCTCTGAATCCTCAATGAGTCCCTGTTCATTGCCCTCATTGACCATGGATATAATCTCTTCCTCCACCTTTTCCTCTTCTGACTTTTTGTTAAAAAATTTCATATTTTAGTTTTATCACCTCATATATATTCATACCAGCTCCAGACTGATCTTCAGCGCTGCGTCAACCTTATCCAGGACATCCTGATCCACATGACAAACCTTCTCCTTAAGTCTCTGTTTATCTATCGTTCTGAGCTGTTCCAACAGTATGACTGAATCCTTCGCTATATCACACATTGTTGAATCAAGCATGATATGTGTAGGAAGTTTGGGTCTCTTCATCTTGCTGGTTATTGCAGCTATTATCACCGTTGAGCTGTGCCTGTTACCGGCCTCATTCTGAACCACAATAACAGGTCTTATGCCTCCCTGTTCTGAACCTACCACAGGTCTCAGATCTGCGTAATATATATCCCCACGTCTGATCACCAATTCTATTCACCCCATAATACTTTTGATTAAATGTGGCTTTAATACATATTGTATGTAATCCACTCTAAAAAAAGTATTGCCCGTGTCAGACCCGGTTATACGCTATTCCAAAAGATAGTTGACCTGTCCAAGCTCCTTTCCATCCCTTATATATGTTCTTGGAACTCTTCTTGAGATATTGCAGACAAGCTCATAATTAAAACTGTTAGCCGGCTCGGCAACCTCCTCAACTGTCACTTCCTTATCACCATCACGTCCGATAAGAATCACGTCATCTCTTACTTGTACACCATCTATGTGGCTCACGTCAACCATGAACTGATCCATACACACCCTGCCTATGATAGGTGCGTACTCACCATGTATTATCACTCTGCCCTTATTGGACTGAGCTCTTGGATATCCATCGGCATATCCCGCAGACACTGTTGCCACACGTATATCATGGTCTGCTATATACGACCACCCATAGCCTATACCTGTGCCCGCCTTGACATCCTTGACAAATATAACCTTGGACATAAGACTCATGGCAGGTCTGAGCTCCACTATGCTCTTGTCTACCTCCTCCGAAGGATAAAGCCCATATGTTACTATTCCCGATCTTACCATATCGAAATCTGAATTATCCATCTCCATAATTCCTGCACTGTTCGATATGTGTCTGACCGGAATATGTATTCCAAGTCCAACCAGCTGCCCGTTGATCCATCTGAACTTCTCAAGCTGGCCATTGGCTGCGGTCTTGTCAATCTCATCAGCTTTGGCATAATGAGTGAATATTCCCTCTACTTCTATCCCCGGCATGTTACTGATCTCTGCTATCTTCTCCACACCTGTATCATCACATGAAAAACCAATCCTGCCCATTCCTGTATCAACCTTTATGTGAACTTTTGCTTTTATCCCCATGCTCACCGCCAGATCTGACAGTTTCTGTGCATCATCTGTCTCATACATTGCAGGTCTCACATCATATTTCAGAAGAAGTTCATAATCAACAGGATCCGTGTAACCCAGTATGAGTATCGGCTTATCAATTCCGGCTCTTCTGAGCTCCAGTGCCTCATCAATAAATGCCACCGCATAGAAGTCTGCAAGATCATCAAGTGCCTCTGCCACCTCAACTGCGCCGTGGCCATATGCATCAGCCTTTATCACCGCAAGCATCTTTTTATCCTTATCAACAAGAGACTTCATGGCTGATATATTATGCCTTATATTATCAAGATTGATCACTGCCTGTACTCTGTTATAGTTACTGTTGTCTATCATAATTATGCTCCTTTTATCACGTCTGGTATAGCTTCCACCATATCCCTGGCCAGCATTCCGTTGTGTCCCCTTGTATGTGCCGCTGTGTCACCGGCAAGCCCGTGTATATATACCCCAAGTCTCGCCGCATCATATGTTCCCATGCCCATTCCTATGAGTCCGGATATTATTCCTGCCAGAACATCGCCTGAACCTGCAGTTGACATCCCATCATTGCCTGAAGTATTGATATATACATCTCTGTCTCCTGCACTCACACAGGTTCTCGCATCTTTAAGCACATCTATAACATTATACTCCCTGGCAAAGTCTTTGCACACCTCTAATATATTCTTTTTTATATCTGGTATGCTTATATCCGTGAGTCTTGACATCTCACCAATATGAGGGGTAACCACAACATCATGTCTATGGCATCTCAGCAATTCCCTGTTGTCTGATATTACATTGAGTGCATCCGCATCCATCACCAACGGCTGATGTGCAGATCTAACTACATGCTTAACCATTCTTCTTGCAGCTTCACTTCTGCCAATCCCCGGTCCTATCAGTATCACATCGGACCAGCTGACTGCATCCATTGCACATGTCTCAGCCTCGTCCGCATCACTGTAAGTCATCAGCACAGCTTCCGGAACCCTTATTCCTGCTATAATCCTGTTATTCTCATGAGTGTATACTTTCACAAGTCCCGCACCCATCCTGTACACTGCCTCAGCGGCAAGCGTCATGGCTCCAGACATATCACGGCTTCCCGCGATCACTGCCACCCTGCCATAAGTGCCTTTGTTGGAACTTGCCATTCTTTCAGGAAGCTTTCTGAGGTCTGTAAGATCATATGTGTATGATTCTATGCCTGCCTTTTCTATCTCACTCTCCGCAAATCCAATATCGCACACTACAACATTGCCGGCCATATCGCATCCAGGATATAATACCAGTCCCCTTTTATTCAGTCCAAATGTTACTGTAAGATCCGCTGCAAATGCAGTCCCCAGTATCTGTCCAGTAGTTGCATCTACTCCGGATGGCAGATCCACCGCTATCTTATATCCTGGTCTGTCATTCATAATCTCTATGGCGTCCCGCCATACTCCCTGTATCTCTCTCTTAAGACCAACACCAAACACTGCATCTACTATAATATCGTAGTCATCATCAGGTATTCTGTTACTGATATTTATCCCAAGTTTTTTGACTATATCCAATTGATAATTAAAACTTACACTGGCCGATGATATTCCATCTATATAATATACATCAACCATATCTCCCTGCTGGCTGAGCAGTCTTGCAAGAGCAAGGCCGTCTCCACCATTGTTGCCACCTTCAACAGTTATTAGTACTCTGCACTGCCTGTTTTCAGAACTGTCAGAATGAAATCGCTTATTTATCTCCGTGAGCACAGATATAGCAGCTCTCTCCATAAGTAAGATTCCCGGGATGCCTCTGTCTTCTATAGTAGCACGGTCAATCTCCTGCGCTTCCCCCCGGTTTGCAAGATACATCATATAATGACTTCTCCTTCCTTAACACATCCTATAAGAAAACGGATAATTTCGTGAGAAATTATCCGTTTTATACTCAATAATCCAACGCTGTGAGTCACTCTTATCTCTTCTTAAGGAAATCAGGGATCTTAATACTCTCACTCTTGTTCACAGGTCTTGTCACATGTGCAGGTTCAACTGGTGTTGATGTTACAGGAGTTGTCTGTGCAGCAGTAACAGGAGCTGTAAATGAAGGCTTTGGAGCTGTCTCTGCAGCCGGTGTATTATTCAAAAATGATGGTCTGGAAGGCTGTGTTCCAAGACTCTGTCCAGCATATGTTGCAGGCTTTGGTTCTGCAGTAACAGGAGCTGTTGTAACTGCTGGCTTAGGTGTGGTCATCGTTCCCATAGGTGATGCAGTTCCCGCATATCTGGATGTCACATCACTTTCCCCTGATCTCTCGAGGCCTGTTGCTATGATGGTAATACTTATATCCTCACCCATGTTGTCATTGTCAACTGTACCAAATATGATATTAACTCCATCTCCGGCCTGCTCTGTAAGGTATGTAACAGCATCATATGCCTCTACAATACCGATGTTACCTGAGAAGTTAACTATGATATCTGTAGCACCTGAAACTGTAGTTTCAAGAAGTGGAGAATCCATAGCCTCCTTGATAGCATCAACAGCCTTGTTCTCACCGCTGGCTGAACCTATACCTATATGCGCTATACCCTTATCTCTCATAACTGTCTGTATATCAGCAAAATCAAGATTGATAAGACCTGGCTTATTGATCAGATCCGTTACACCCTGAACACCCTGCTGAAGAACCTGATCAGCCTTCTTGAGCGCATCAGGAATACTTGTTCTCTTATCACATATCTGAAGGAGCTTGTCATTAGGGATTACGATAAGTGTATCAACATTCTCCTTAAGTCTTGCTATACCTTCTATTGCATTTCTCATACGTGGCTTGCCCTCAAAGCCAAAAGGCTTTGTTACAACTCCAACTGTGAGGATACCCAGATTACGTGCCATCTCCGCTACAACCGGAGCCGCACCTGTTCCAGTTCCACCGCCCATACCACATGTTACAAATACCATGTTGGCATCCTTGATGATATCAACGATCTCTTCTCTATTCTCCTCTACTGCACTGGCTCCAATCTCCGGCTTTGCTCCGGCACCCAGTCCCTTGGTAAGCTTCTCACCAATCTGGATCTTGGTTGTGGCCCTGCTAAGTGAAAGAGCCTGCTTATCTGTATTGATAGCAATAAGTTCTACTCCCTCAACATTCTCATCGATCATTCTGTTAACAGCATTATTACCTGCACCGCCCACACCTATTACAAGAATCCTTGCCGGTGTTCTCTCGTCGTTAGATTTTATCTCAAGCACGGTTGCATCCTCCTTATACACTTTTTCTTTTCTCTTTATCCATTTCAAAAGTCAAAATATTAACTATATTATTGCATTAGTACCTATATAATACGATTTTCCCTGGCATTACGCAAGAAATTTTTTATTTATTTTGCTTAAAAATAACATTGCCATTGGAACTGCTGTAATTTGACATATCAAGAGTTCCCTTCTTGCCTTTAAGACTTTGTAACACTGACTCGAGATTCATCAGCTTTCCTTCAAGGTTGTCCAGGCCACCGATTCGAACATTTATCCCATCCCTGGCAAGCATCAGATTCTGTTCCTCATCATAGTATATTTTATCTATTTGTATATTATTTTTATAGATAAACTGAGTCATTGTGAGGATTTCCTGGAAAAATGTACTGTCTCCAGCTGAAAGTTTTTCCCCCTGTTCCACCGTATCACATTCCAATCCTTCTATGCATGGCACATCATCCAGCTTTTGATCGGACAGTTCCAGCACTATACCATCACCATCAAAATATGCATATTGATCGTTATACTTTATGCATCCAGCCATGGCCTTTTCATACACATTTATATCAACGGTATTCCTGTTTTCATAACTGATAGATATCTTATCAATAAATGTGACCTCACCTGCAGGTTTCAGTTTGCATTCTAACAGGAACAACAATGTATTTTTATAATTCCTGCCACCTGTAACTATATCAACTATCTGCTGATCTGTATAATGGTCTGTTCCCACTACATTTATCTTCTTTAGTTTGTAACATGTCTGTATGTACACAAATGCTATAAACACAATAAGAATCAATACCAAAATAATTCTTCCCGCTATTTTCAGGGTTCTTCTAAGCTTTTGTCTTCTGATCTGCTTTCTCTTCTGTTTTTCTTCCTGCTGCCTCTTTTTTCTCTCTATCTCCTGCGGGGTTGGCTTATGTTTCTTCTTTACATTGACCGACTGTTTTCTGGCCATTGCATTTTTCTGCTTTCCCGATTGTGTTCCTTTCTTCTTTCCGACCGGCGTGCGCCTATTTCTTTCTGCATTGGCACTTTTCTTTTTTCTGACAGGAACATCAACCTTTTTGTCCATATCTGCGTCATCGTTTCTTGTTCTTCGCTTGTCCACCGGCACCTTAACCCTGCCATCAAGTCTCTTTCCTGTCACTACATCCACATATCCGCTCTGACGTCTTTCCTCGGCCACATCCACATTCCGGCTCTTACGCTGCTTTGTCCCCGCAGGTCTGCCATTCGACTGCATCTGTCTGACAGTTTTTTCTCTACGTCTGTCATCGACAGGGTTATCAGATGATGTCCGTCTCCTCTGTGCAGGAACTTCTATTTTTCTTTTAGAGGTTCCCACTGTATCTGACTTCGCACTACGGCTGACTCCTCTCTGGGCAGCCATATCCACTGTATAACTGCGTTTCTTTCCAGTACCAGTCCCCTGCCTTTTCCTGTTATTATTTGTCCTGTTTATATCATTTCTGTAGTTGTTGTCCATCTATATCTCCCCTTAGAGGATATTTCATTTTTCTTCTGCCGCCACGCATCCGTGCGCAACTGACATCACTATTCCCATCTCTATAAGAATAAATATTATAGAACTTCCACCATAACTTATAAGCGGCATTGGAACCCCTGTAGGGGGTATGGTATTGGTGACCACGCTCACATTTATAAGCATCTGAACTGCCACATGCGCCATAACACCCGACACAAGCAGTCCTCCAAATCTGTCTCTGGAATTCATTGCAATAAGGGCCATTCTGCATAACAGTACAAGAAACAGCACGATTACAAACACAGCCCCCACAATTCCCAGTTCCTCACATACCACAGAGAATATCATATCATTATGTGACTCTGGTATAAAGCCCATTTTCTGTACACTATTCCCCAGCCCACGGCCAAACAGACCACCTGATCCTACAGCATACAAAGACTGGATTGTCTGGTATCCATCATCATACTTCTCCGGTGCAAGCCATATTTTAACTCTGTTTGCCCTGTATCCGGCAAATGCTATAAAAAGTCCTCCACCCGCGATTCCGCACAAACCAATTATAACAAAATGCCTTACTGTAGGACTTCCGACAAAAAGCACAATGAAAAGTATTGCAAAACATATAATTGCTGTACTCAGATTCTCAACACCGATCAGCACGATCGTTATCAGAGGAAGTGCCATCACCTTCAACAATACAGATGGTCTGGCCAGTTCCCTGCTTCTCATTGATGCCTGGGAAGCTGTATATATGATAATTGCGGTCTTGGCGTATTCAGATGGCTGAAATCCTACAGACCCAATATAAAGCCATCTTGCAGAGCCATGACTGGCCGTTCCCATCACCAAAACCAATATCTGCAATGCCATGGATGAGAACAATATGCCCTTTGACACAGGAAACAGCATCCTGTAGTCATATCTCGATATTGCAATCATCACACACACTGCAGCCAACATATATATTGTCTGTCTCTTAAAAAAATACCAGTTATCTCCATACAGTTCATTCGCCCTGTAACTGCTGGTACTATAAATCATGACCAGTCCCATTACCAGAATTATCAGAAGAGCGATCATCATTCCTACATCCACATAGCTTTCTGCTGACCACACATGTATCTTTTTCCTGCTATCTTCTGAAACCTTAGGACCGCCATTCAATCAGATCACTCCTTATAGCTTCTTACATACTCCTTGAACATTCTTCCTCTCTGTTCATAGTTATCAAACTGTCCCCAGCTTGCACATGCAGGAGAGAGCAGTACTGCATCGCCATCAACCGCATTCTCGTAACAGTATGCCACCGCATCCTGAAGATTCTCCTCAAACATTATGGAATTAAATCCATGTCTTTTTGCACAGTCTGCTATCTTCTGTGCAGTCTGACCTATAAGTACCAGACATTTAACTTTTCCACCAAACGCCTCTATCCATTCATCATACTCTGATCCCTTATCATAGCCTCCACCTATAAGATAAGTTGGAGCAACCATTGCCTGAATTCCCTTGATTGCAGCATCAGGATTGGTTCCCTTGGAATCGTTGTAATATGCTACGCCCTTAATGGTATCCACATACTCTATTCTATGCTCAACCGCTTTAAATGATGTTGCCACATCTCTGATAGTCTCCACCGGCACACCCATATAGTATGATATCGCAACTGCGGCAAGTACATTTTCAACATTGTGATCTCCAAGCAGTTTCAGATCCTTGAGTGCGAGCACATTCTTCTTGTCTTCACCATCCTCCAGTATGATATCTCCATCCTGGACATACACTCCTCCGGCAGGCTTTTCCAATCTGCTGAAATATACTACATGGCATCTGTCCTTTGCCTTCTCACCCATGGCCCTGGTGTGTTCATCATCATAGTTGAACACAGCTACATCATCCATCGTCTGATTCTTTGTAATCGAAAACTTGACATTGCCATAATTTTCAAATGTATAATGTCTGTTAAGGTGATCCGGTGTAAGGTTGAGTACCGCACTTACATTTGGATGAAAATCTATAACAGTCTCCAGCTGGAAGCTGCTGATCTCAGCAACTGTATCTGAGGACTCATCTGTTGTATCACAAAGCTCTGTGTATGGTATACCGATATTTCCCACAACTATAGTCCTGTCATTGTGAGCCTTTACTATATCACCCACAAGTGCTGTCGTGGTTGTCTTGCCGTTTGTTCCTGTAATTGCTGCTATTTTCCCTTTGCCATAGTGATATGCAAGTTCTATCTCACTCCAGATTGGGATTCCTGCATTTCTCACAATATCTGTGAAAGGCTCATCAACAGGTATTCCAGGACTGATGACCATGAGCTGGGCTGACGAGAGAGCTTCCTCTGTAAGTTCTCCAAGAATCACATTTACCAGCTCCGAATTTCCAGTCTTCTCCTTTATTGAATCAACATCTCTGTCTTTGTTCTCATCAAACAAATATACTTTTACTCCGTGCTTAACCAGAAGGTTTGCCGCACTTATACCACTCTTTCCTGTTCCTGCTACTATTGCTGTGCTGATCTCCATAATCATCACCGTGATGCCTACGGCACCACTTTCTCCTTTCTTTCGAAAACTATATTGCTAACAGTCCAACTACACATAAAACTGCAGTCACTATTGAAAATATAGCCACCACCTTAGACTCCGGCCACCCGCCAAGCTCAAAATGATGGTGTATTGGTGCCATTCTGAACACTCTCTTGCCAGTGAGCTTGAATGAGACAACCTGTATAATTACTGATAATACTTCCAGGAAGTATATGAAAGCTATTATAATGATAAATATAGGCATTTTAAGCATGTATGCTGTTGATGCAACAAATCCGCCAAGTGCAAGTGAGCCTGTATCTCCCATAAACACCTTCGCCGGATACACATTGTATACAAGGAATCCAAGAAGGCTTCCAACTGCTGCACATGTGACTGGTGCCACATCTGAACCTATGCCTATTGACACTACTGCAAAAAATGTCGCTATAAGAACTGTGACCGATGATGCGAGTCCATCAAGTCCGTCTGTAAAATTGGCTCCATTAACTGTTCCCAGAACGATAAAGAACAACAGAACAACATACAATGTGCTGTTCAGATGAACTGTCTTTCCAACAAAAGGAATTATAAGTTCGTTGTTTATATCTGAGAATTTTTCAACATAATATGCAAATATTCCTGTAACAAGTATCTGACCAAGCATCTTCTGCCATGCGTGAAGTCCCATCGACCTCTTCATAACTACCTTGATATAATCATCTATAAATCCTATAAGCCCAAATCCTAGTGTCACGAAAAGAATCGGCATAACATCAGGATATTTCTTCATGTATATAAGTGTAGTTATCGTAAAAGCAAGCAGTATGATAAGTCCTCCCATGGTCGGTGTACCTGCCTTCTTGAGATGTGCCTGTGGACCATCATCTCTGACAAACTGACCAAATTTCAGCTTCTTGAGAAATGGTATCACTATCGGACACAACACTACACTGATGCAAAATGCTATCACTACCGGTAAAACAATCTTCAAATCCAAATTCATTTTGTACTCCTTACCTGTTCACTCACAGTGAACCATGTATTCTTCAAAACTTGTTACATTAAAGCTGAGATAAATTTAATACGCATTTGAGTCTTTGTCAATTCCCAAATACGGAAGAATATTTAAATATATATCTCTGACAACAGGTGCCGCTATCGTTCCTCCATAATATGTACCTTCCGGTTCATCTATGAGAAGTAATGTCAGGATCACTGGTTTATCAGCAGGTGCAAATCCTATAAATGAAGATATATACCTTCCCGTACCTCTTGGCAGTTTCTCACTGGTCGCAGTCTTACCACCTATCCTGTATTCCTCTATAGAACCATTTATTCCTGAGCCTTCTGCCACAACAGCCTCAAGCATTTTTCTCATCTGTGCCGATGTGTCAGCAGTTATAACCTGATCATTGCCGCCAAATTCCAAAATACTCTCTGTTCCACTCTCCGGATCTATAACTTTCTGTCCTATATGAGGGGTTACACTATGTCCACCATTCACCACTGCTGATACAGCAGCTACAAACTGTATAGGGGTTATCTGAAACGACTGGCCAAATGACATAGTCGCAAGTTCCACCGGCCCCACTTTTTCCTTTTTATGCATAATAGAATGCGCCTCCCCGGGAAGATCAATACCGCATTCTTCAAAAAGGCCAAGTTTTCTATAGTATGTATACAGACCATCAACTCCCGTTCTCTCCCCAATCTCCATAAATGCCGGGTTACAGGAATTCATAAGTGCCTGCTCCAAAGTCTCACTTCCATGCCCTGTTGTCTTGTGACATCTTATCCTCCTATCCTCCACGATCTTGTAACCTGGGCAATAAAAACTTGAACTGCTGTCTACTGCCTTGTTTTCCAATGCCGCTGTAAGCGTGATTATTTTGGCCGTAGATCCAGGCTCATAGGTATCACTTATATTATAATTTCTCCACATATTGTTGAGTTTATCCATCTGACTCATTGCCGGAGCCACTGATTCCTGAACATCCTCATCGTTCAAAGTATCAGAATATCCTTCTACCAGTTCAAATGGATTGTTGAGATCATATTCAGGCACATCGACCATAGCATATATCTCTCCGTTCTGTGGGTTGATACTTATAGCACACACTCTGTTTGCTTTTTTTTCCTCAAGCACCTTGTACGCTGCCTGAGTTATATACTTCTGTATATTTATATCAAGAGTTGTAACCAGATCTTTACCAGGCACGGCCTCGATCCTGCTCTCTGCATATTCTGCCAGTTCAATACCCTTTGCATCCGTGACAGCATTTATACTTCCGTTAGTTCCCGTGAGTACTGAATCATATGTAACCTCCATTCCAAGAATTCCCTGATTATCCCCTCCAGTAAAACCGAGCACTTTTGACGCAAGGCTGTCATATGGATAATTTCTCTTATAGTCCTCATCCACTTTTATCCCTGCCACCTCAGCCATATCAATTTTTCTGCCTGTCTCCCTGTCGACGTTGGATGCAATAATTTCCCTTGACGATACCTTTTCAACCTTTTTGCGTATCTCCTCATCACTTTTATCAAGATATTTTGTAAGAATACTGATCACCTGATCCTCGTTCTCTATCTGACTATGTATTACCGATATGGAACACACCGCTTTATTATCAGCAATTATGTTGCCATTTCTGTCATATATCCTGCCTCTCGGCGCCTTGACACTTCTCTCTCTTTCATGAAGTTCATCTGCCCGGCTGCTGTAATATTCTCCCTTAAATATCATTATATAAGTGAGCCGCCCGACTATTACGAGTGCCGCCAGAAACACCAATATCAATACAGTTCTTATCCTCTGTCGATTATAGCTGTATAATTTCACACAGGCCTCTGCATTTTTTATTATATTATTATCGCACCGTCGATTATATGCTTATGTCCTCCCCTGTTAAGTATTAATATCTTTTTGTACTATAGTAAAATAACGGTGCAAATGCATTGTTTATCAACACATTTACACCGTTATACGTATTTTTTCTATTCCTCTGAATAAGTTTCGTCATATGTGGCATCTCCACCACTTCCATCGTCATAACTGTCCGCTGAATCACTATAATCAGCAGAATCATCGTATGCCGCATCATCACCTGAACTGTCATCCAACGACACATCCTGCTCTGCTTCCGCATCTGACACAGCTTCTGCATCATCCACACTGTCAGTCTCTGTATCCGGCACATCCTCCGTATCCGTGCTGTCGTCATCCTGTACAAATGCTGAAGATAATGGCTCATCTGTTCCTGAATACTGTACATCATCCGCATTGGTTGCATATACATTCATGTAAGGGAGAAGATCCTCCATAATCTGGTGGAAGAACTTTGCTCCGGCTCCTGAACCACTCTGATCCTCTACATGAGGTTCATCTACTACAACATACAACATGATCTGTGGATTCTCCACAGGGGTAAATCCTATAAATGAAAGTACATACTTTCCATTACCTCGTGGAAGCTTCTCTGCAGTTCCGGTCTTTCCACCTATGGTATATCCATCTATACCCGCTGCATATCCTGTACCTTCCTCGACAACCGCCTGAAGATAAGACCTGAGGTAATCTGAAACCTCCTTTGATATTGTCTTCCGCACAAGTATCGGATCCATGCTCTGCACCACATTGCCATCTGAATCCAGCAGCCTTTTCACAACATGAGGAACATAATAATTACCTCCATTAATTACAGAACAGAATCCTGCTGCCATCTGTATCATGGATGTTGTTACACCCTGTCCAAATGATGATGTTGCAAGCTCTGTAGGATTGAGGCTGTCCACTCCATACTTAATTCCCGTGGTCTCTCCTTCCAGATCTATTCCGGTCTCCGATCCTATATTGAATATAACCTGATATTTGTCAAATATCTCAGGGCCTTCCTTTGCCGCGATCTGCATAAGCGCATCATTACAGGATACCGCCAGAGATCTCTTGACGTCCACCGGACCATGACCTGCCGTATAACTACAATAAATTGGATTCTCTCCATCTACAACGACCTGATAACCATCGCAATAGAACACATCTCCATCGGAAATAACATTGTCTTCCATGGCTCCTGCAATTGTAAATGCCTTATATGTGGAACCCGGTTCAAACACATCACTGATACAGTAGTTTCTCCACACATAATTCAGTGCTTCATACAGCTGCTCAGACGTAAAACCATCTATAGTACTCTGGAACTCCTCGTCAGACATCTCTGAAAAGTCGTATTCCACCTCGACCTTCTTGGTATTGTTCTTTTTACCGACCTCAACAGCATTGCTGCTGTCAGATTCCTGTGTATCTTCCTCTGACTGATCCTCTGTTGTATCAGTCTCCTCTGTGGTCGTATCATCGGTGGCAGTGTCCTCTGAATCCGTATTTATTTTTTTGCCGCTCGACTCTACATCTTTTATAAGGCTGTCAGATTCCTCATCTATCTCATCTGTAGCGACCTCCTCTGTTACTGTAACAGTCATATTTCTCAGGGCATCTGTATTCATCGGATCATTTGGATTGTATACCCTGGAACTTGCCATACCAAGAACTTCTCCATTGTTTGGATCCATTGCAATTACACCTATCTGTTTGGCTCCTGTATTCTGCATATACTCTGCAATATTATCCTCTATGATCTTCTGAATATTCATATCTATTGTAGATACTACCGTTTCTCCATTCTGAGCTGCCACTGTCTCCACATCAACACCTCCTGAATTGGACATGTATCTGTATGTCTTTCCATCGACACCGTTCAGGAAATCATTATAATATCCTTCAATTCCTCCCTGTCCCACGTTTCCGGCTGCGGTATACCCCAAAAGGTTACATGCAAGAGTCCCATTTGGATAGTTTCTCTTATACTCAGTCTCAAAGCTTACACCAACCACATCGGTTCCTTCATCTGTCTTGCAGTAATCCTCAAATGGCTTTACCTTGCTATATGGAAGATCCTCCTGCACGACTTCATAATATGACTCTTCATCTGATATATACTTATCAAAATCCTCACTGGTGATATCAAAATATTCCATCACCGCTTTCTTTGTTGCTTCTTTGCCTTTCTGAGACAGCAGGATATTCTTCGGCTCAAGTATCAATTTATATGTCTTTTCACTGTTTGCCAGGACATTTCCATTCCTGTCCAGTATCTCGCCCCTCTCATACGGTATGTCTGTAGAATTATAATTCATCTGCATGACCACCGCTTCAGAATATTCCTTGCCATTTACCACATTGATATACACTACTCTCACAACCAGGACAACCATGGCTGCAATAGCCAGCAGAAACACTATCCTGGTTCTTTTTCTCATTCCACTTAAAAATACTCTTGATCTTTTTGACATTTTTCTTCCACCTGATAAAAATAAATAATCCCTGGAGCTTACTTTGCTCCAGGGACATCCTTGTACTGAACTACATAATCGTCACTATTCTGCGAATAATATAAAGTTTGTCCCGGCTGTGAGTATACCATACCAAGTTTAGTGGTTGCAATCTTGTATATCTCATCGAGATCAGTCATTGAATCAAGTCCGGCACTATAACTGGTATTCTCATCCACCTGGGCTGTAACCTGACTCTTAAGCGAAGCTACACTCTCTTTCTCAACTTTCACATCAGAAGTCAACTTCAACAAGTAACAACAAAGTGCTACTGCTATAACTATCGCAACTACCATTCCTGTCGTGTATCGTATCTGGGCATTTGTAACAGCTCGTCTCTCTGCTTTTCTTGCGGCCAAAGCCCTTCTCTCTGCATCTGTCAGGTGCGATCCGGATTTCTTTTCCCGCTTTACAGGCTGCGGATCACGGACAGGTCTCTGCCTTCTCTCTGGCTGTGGTCTGCGCGCCGGCACAGCTGCACCGCCTACATATCCGGCTCTGCTATCTCTACGTCCCGATCTGGTACTGTTATTCAATTGTCTCGCAGAACTACCCTCTGTGTAGTATCTTCTATCTGCCATCTATATCGCCTCTTTCACTTATTTGCATCAAACAGCCTCAAACACTCTGAGTTTTGAACTCTTTGATCTGGAATTCTCCTCAAGCTCCCTTTCCCCCGGTATAATAGGTTTTCTCGTTATAACCTTACCGAAAGGTTTCCTTCCACATGTACATACCGGAAAATTTGGTGGACATATACATGGATTCTCATTTTTTCTAAATGCAAGCTTCACTATCCTGTCCTCAAGGGAATGGAAAGTTATAATGCACAGCCTTCCTCCTGGATTAAGACTGGCTATCATGCCATCTATTGAGTCTCTGAGAACATCCAGTTCTCTGTTAAGCTCAATCCTGATCGCCTGAAATGTCTGCTTGGATGGATGACCCTGTCCGTTTCTAGCCTTTGCCGGTATGGAACCGCGGATTATATCGTTGAGCTGTTCGGTCGTCTCTATCACCTTGTTCTCACGGTACTTGCATATATGATATGCAATACTCTTTGCATATCTCTCCTCTCCGTAATCCTTAAGTATGCGGAACAGCTCAGTCTCGGAATAATCATTGACTATATCCTTCGCAGTCTTTGTCTGTCTGTTATCCATACGCATGTCCAGTGGAGCATCAACTCGATATGTGAATCCTCTATCCGCATTATCGAGCTGATATGATGACACTCCCAGATCAAGGAGTATCCCGTCCACCTTCTTTATGTCCAGTTCATCCAATATTCTTCTGAAATTCTGGTAATTATCCCTGACTATGGTCACCTTATCCCCATACGGCTCAAGTCTCTTCGATGCTGCAGCTATGGCATCTTCATCCTGGTCGATACCTATAAGCCTGCCGCCCTCACCAAGCCTCTTCACAATCTGCTCTGAGTGTCCGGCTCCCCCTAATGTGCCATCCACGTAGATGCCATCCGGCTTGATATTCAGGTTGTCGATGGTCTCCTCAAGCAAGACCGACTTATGCGCAAATTCCATAATCAATTACCATTCTCTTCTAAAAACTAAAATCAAGTGCATCAAGTTCATCTGCAAGCTCGTCCATGCTAGCCTGATTATCACTCATATTCTCAGGACCATCCCACTCTTCCTTACTCCAGATTTCTGCTTTCTCACCGTTACCGATGACATACACATCTTTATCTATATGTGCATATTCTCTCTGTTTTGGAGAGAGAAGTATTCTTCCCTGTGCATCAGGCTCACATTTGACCGCTCCGGCAAGGAACCCCCTTTTGAAGGCTCTGGCCGTTCTGTTGGTCATTGGAAGCTTGTTCAGCTTCTCAACAAATTCCTCCCACTCTGTCATTCCATATACATATAGACAGCAGTCTATTCCTTTGGTGACCATGAATGATTCGCCGAGTTCAGAACGAAGTTTTAATGGCATGATCAGTCTTCCTTTTGCATCAAGCTTATGTTCATATTCACCTGATAAGCATCTGGACATCCCGATCTCCTCCTTTCGTATACCTCCGGTTTAATCACCACTTTCCACCACT
>Ga0129311_1001024_pt1 | contig 21317 bp, 17 predicted proteins | sample Go1ome_FD_94435 | JGI IMG/M metagenome (GOLD analysis project Ga0129311, IMG submission 94435) | Western lowland gorrila individual fecal microbial communities from Wisconsin, USA - Go1022B metagenome | ecosystem: Host-associated > Mammals > Digestive system > Large intestine > Fecal | place... | reverse complement strand
TCATAACCGGTCGGTCCACGGTTCGAGCCCGTGAAGGCCCACCACATAGGGGTATAGCTCAGCTGGTAGAGCAGCGGTCTCCAAAACCGCGTGCCGAGGGTTCGATTCCTTCTGCCCCTGCCAAGCAAATGACAGAGTGATCTGTTTTGATATTTAAAATGGCGCGGTAGTTCAGTTGGTTAGAACGCCGGCCTGTCACGCCGGAGGTCGAGGGTTCAAGTCCCTTCCGCGTCGCCATTTGACGATTCCAGGCAATGTGCCTGTTCGTTATAATAGTCCCCAGTACGGGGGCAGTTATGCTGATATAGCTCAGTCGGTAGAGCGCATCCTTGGTAAGGATGAGGTCGGCAGTTCGAATCTGCCTATCAGCTCCAAAAACCCTTGAATCTAATAAGATTCAAGGGTTTTTTCTTTTGCCTGAAAAGATCTGAACGGCTGTCAGACAATCAAATCTGAGAACCGCTTTTTCTTTTCAGACAGGTACAATGGAAAGAATACTTTGGCTACTTGAAAAATAGCAAGAAATAGGGTATTCTTATAATTGCGAATTTGCACCATAAAATTAAGATCCTGCTATCATGAAGGGGAAACTATGAACGTATTAGGGTTGATCGTGCCGGAGTTGAAATACCTGGCCAATACGCTCTCTGCCGTGCTGAATCTGGACGTTACCATTGTGGACGTTGACCTGAAGCGTCTGGTGGGCACAGGCCATTTAAAAGATAAAGTAGGGGATCACTCGCCGGATCGCTCCGCCTTCTGGAAGTGTATTCAAAGCGGACAGCATCTCTTTGTGGACGACCCGCGGGTGTCGGCAGCCTGTCAGGACTGCGCCGCCCGGGATACCTGCACGGAGGAGGTAGAGTTCTGCATTCCGATCCGCTATAACGGCAGGATCGTAGGCGTGCTGGGCATGTGTGCCTTCTCCCAGACCATGAAGGATGAGATCATCCGGAACAAGGACCATATGCTGGCCTTCGAGGAGCAGCTGAGCAAGCTGATCTCCTCCATTCTGCGGGAGCGCGAGTTTGAGTCTATTCTGGAGTATCACTCCAGCGAGCTGATGACGCTGGTGAACAGCCTGGACGAGGGCGTGCTCATCCTCAGCAAAAACGAGGAGATCCTCACGGCCAACCGCCAGATGTTCCGTATTCTGGGGCTGGAGGAGCGTCCGCTGGGCCACCTGCGGCTGTATGACGTCCTGCCGGAGGAGACGTACGTCAAGCTTCAGGAGCACCGTGCGCCGGCCCGATTGGTGGGTCCCTTCCTGATCAACCGGAAGGAATATCTGGTTACGATCAACCCCATCGAGGTCAAGAGCGGCCGCACCGGGACCATCCTGCTGTTTTCCGACTTCAGCAATATGCGGCAGTCGGTGATCCGTGTGGATAAAAAGAAAAATATCATCACCTTTGAGGATATTTTAGGGGAATGTGAGGCCATCAAGAACGCCCGGAGACAGGCCCAGCAGATCGCGGAGTACGACGTGCCTGTGCTGCTGACGGGTGAGACGGGCACCGGTAAGGACCTGTTCAGCCAGGCCATCCACGAGGCGTCTCACCGCAAGGGCAACATCTATATGCCCATCAACTGCGGCGCCATCCCGGAGAACCTGATCGAGAGCGAGATGTTCGGCTACGATAAGGGGGCCTTTACCGGGGCCTCCAGCACCGGGCACGCGGGTAAGCTGGAGGTGTGCAAGGACGGCACCCTGTTGCTGGACGAGGTGGGCGACCTGCCCCTCCAGACCCAGGTAAAGCTGCTGCGGGCCCTGGAGAACAAAGAGATCATCCGGGTGGGCGGACATACTCCCATCCGGGTCAACCCCCGTATCATCGCCGCCACCCACCGGGACCTGAACCAGATGATGAAGGAGAACACATTCCGGGAGGATCTGTTCTACCGGCTGAATGTGGTGTCCATCCATATTCCCCCCCTGCGAGAGCGGGGATATGACATCATCATCCTGGCGCGGTATTTCCTCCAGCGCTTTGCTGAGACCTACAACAAGCCCATCACAGGCTTTACCAGCGAGAGCGAGAAGCTGCTGATGCGCTACCCCTTCCCCGGCAACATCCGGGAGCTGCGGAACATTGTGGAATATGCAGTGATCTTCGAAAAGGATGAGCTGTGCGGGGCGGAGCTGATCCGCAGCAAGTTCCAGGCCAGCGCGGAGACGCCCCAGCTGAGCCTGAGCCAGCTGACCCGCCAATATGAGCAGCAGGTGATCCGCCAGCAGGTACAGGAGGCAGGGGGCACTGCAGAGGCCAAGCGGGAGGTTGCCAAGCAATTGGGGATCAGCGTGGCCACGCTATACCGCAAGCTGGGGGAAGAACCCTGAAGCGGACAGAAAAAACAAAAAGGACACTGGCTGACCTGCGGGTCAGCCAGTGTCCTTTCGCTATTACACCTGTTTGAGTCAAAACAGGAAGAGGGAACGAGAACTTACTTTCTCCAGGTGTCCACGGCGTGACGCACGGCGCGGATGTTCTCATCGCTGGAGTGGGGATCAGCCACGCAGCCGGGGCCGATCAGCAGGCGCTTGCCGTCCATGGCGTCCATGACCTCATGGATGTGGGCCTCCACGCCGGCGGGAGTCTCGTCGGCCTTGGCCATGATGCTGTCGTACACCAGATGGCCGTTGACGATGGCGGGACCTTCACGCAGGCCGCCCAGGAACACCTTGTCGGTCAGCTTAGCGGCCTCGGCCATGGTGGGGCCGTCCTGACGGTCGTGCCAGTTCAGCACGGGCAGGGGGTACTTGCACAGGGTCTCGAACATGGTGTTGGAGCCGTGGATGTGCAGCACGTTGAACCAGGTCTTGTCCTTATAGGCGTTGATGACGCGCAGGTCGTAGGGCTTGCCGAACTCGGCGTAGGCGGCGTCGGTCATCAGGTCGTAGGTGGCGCACTGAGTGGCGAAGAAGAAGCCGCTGACGCCGGCCTCGATGTTGGCGTTGATGAAGTTGATGGTGGTCTGAGTGATGACCTCCAGGGCGTTGTGAACGGCCTCGGGGTGCTCCACGATATCAGCGAACATCTTGTTGTTGGTCAGCTTCTTCAGGGTGGTGGAGGGGCTGAAGATGGTCTGCATGAAGGGGGTGTCGGAAGCGCTGCGGCGGGCCAGCTCCTTGCCCACCCACTGGGCGGTCTGCAGGGTCTTGCCCCAGGTGCCGTAGGTGGCGGGCAGGACCTCCATACGGTAGTAGTCGTCCACGTCCACAACGCCGGGAGCGGCGATCTCTACTTCCTTATACTTGTCGCAGAAGATGTCCAGCTTTGCGCCCCAATCGGGCACGGTGTAGGCGCCGAAAGGCATCATCTTCACAAAGTCGAAGTCGAACTTTGTGTTGAAGTCTACCATGGCCTCGGCCAGGGCGCGGGGGTCCTGGTCAAACTCGCTGATGTGCATCCAGACGCTGGCGGGAATGCGGTCAACTTCCTGACCGGCCAGTACCGCTTTGACGCGCTCTTCTTTTGTCATAACGATTTCCTCCTTAATAAAATTCAATGGGCTGCGGTGGGTTTGTACTGATTATACAGCACGGGGAAGCGAATGGAAAGGGGACGACCCGGGGGCCGCCCCCGATTCCAGAGGGCTTTAAAAGCTTAGGCGTGGAACGCAGTGGGAACCAGCATACGGGGCACGAACAGCAGCAGCTCGGGGAAGATCACGAACAGGATGATGACGGCCACGGTCACCAGCAGGATAGGAGCGACGTGCTTGAAGGCCTGGGGCATGGTGATCTCGCCGATCTGGGAGGTGATCATCAGGCAGGTGCCGTAGGGAGGAGTGACCATACCCAGAGACAGCGTCATGATGATGATCAGACCCATGTGGATGTCGTTGAAGCCGCCCACAGCAGCCAGCTGCTGGAAGATGGGCATGAAGATGATGATAGCGGACAGGGGGCTGAGGAAGGTGCCGATGACCAGCAGGAAGGCGATCAGCAGCAGGTAGATGCCGATGTAGCTGTCGGTGATGTTCAGGATCCAGCCGGCGATGGTGGCGGGAGCGTCCAGATAGGCGATCAGCCAGCCGGTGATGCCGGCGGAGGCCACGGCGAACATACTCAGAGAGAACTCGGTAGCGACCTTGACCATCAGCTTGGGGATGTCCTTGATCTTATAGTTGCGGTATACCACGAACATCAGGAAAGCGGCGTACATGCAGGCCACAGCGGCGGACTCGGTAGCGGTGAAGAAGCCGGAGGTGGTGCCGCCCAGGATGATCAGGGGCAGGATGATAACGGGCAGGGCCTTTATCAGGGACTCGCCGCGCTCACCCCAAGTGGTCTTGGGCATGCAGGGGTAGTTGTGACGCTTGGCCATCCAGGCGGTATAAGCGCACTGGGCCAGAGCGATGGCGAAGCCGGGCACCAGGCCGGCCACGAACAGAGCGCCCACGGAGGCGCCGCTCTGGGCGCCGTACACCACCATCAGCACGCTGGGGGGGATGATAACGCCCAGGCAGGAGGAGCAGGCGGTGATGGCCACGGAGAAGCCGGCGTCATAGCCGCCCTTCTTCATAGCGGGGATCAGGATACCGCCGATGCCGGCGGCGTCGGCCTGAGAGGAGCCGGACAGGTGGCCGAACAGCAGGGACACGATGACGTTTACGTGGCCCATACCGCCGCGGATGTGGCCGATGAAGGCCTCGCAGACCTTCAGCAGACGCTCGGTGATGCCGCCCACGTCCATCAGAGTGGCCAGCAGCATGAACAGAGGCACAGCCAGCAGGGAGAAGTTAGAAACAGCGTCGTACATGCTGCTGATGGCGCTGGTCAGGGGTACGCCCAGCTGAACGCACACCAGCATGGAGGACAGACCCAGGGCATAGGCCACAGGGATCTTGATCATAACCATCAGCAGGAAGGATCCCAGCAGAAGAACAATACCATTCATTCGGACTTACCTCCCTTGCACAGACGGATCAAAGCGTTGACATCCGTCATAAACACGTCAGCGTTGAAGATCATCATGAACACGGCGCTGACGGGGATGCAGGCAAAGAAATAAGCCATGGGGATGTTCATGGAGGTGGACATACGGCGCAGGCCCAGCTGAGCATAGTGGGTGCCGTAGCGGATCAGGACATAGAAGAAAATAAAACCGGAAATATCGCCGATCAGATCCAGGATCTTATTGGTCTTGGCGAACTTTGCCGGGATGAGCTCTACGGTGTAGTGGGAGCGCTTGCGCACGGCGCAGGCGGAGCCAAAGAAGGTGGCCCAGACGAAGCTGATGACGGCCACGTCGTTAGCCCAGATAATGGGCATCTTAAAGGCGTTGCGCAGGACGACCTGCAAGAAAATGACCATTACAAAGATGAAAACAGACAGACCGCCCACGACCTTGCAGACAGCGGTGATGAAGTCCTCAATCTTGTAATAGCACTGTTTCAGTGCTTCCATAAAGTTTTTCCTTTCTTTTCACAGCTCGGCGAAAAAACTCTTCTCTCCTTAGAATCTTGCGAGTTTTCTTGTGTTTCGGTTTATGTTTCTGCCCCCCGCAGGGGCGCGGGATACACACATTGACAGTGAGGGGCGCTGCCGGCTTTATTTTCATAGAACTGACAGCGCCCCATTTAGCGTCGCGGAATGATCAGCGGAAGATTACTTGTTGATCTCCTGCTTCAGGATCTCGTACAGGTCCTGGCCCTTGCAGGTCTCCAGGATCTTGGAGTAGACGGGCTCGATAGCGGTCTGGAACTCGCTCTTGTCGACCTCGGTCACGGTGACGCCGTTCTCGGCGGCCAGGGTCTCGATCAGGGAGTCCTCAGCCTCGTCGGTGATCTTGTTGCAGTACTCGCCGGCCTCCTCGCAGACCTGAGCCAGGATGTCCTGGATGTCAGCGGGCAGCTTGTCCCAAGTCATGGTGCTGATGGAGATGTGGCTGGGGGTGTACTGATGCTGGGTAACGGCCATGTAAGGAGCGACCTCGTACAGAGCGCTGGACTTGTAGGAGCCCAGGGTGCACTCGAAAGCATCGACGGTGTGGCTCTGAGCGGCGTTGTAGATGTCGTTGAAGCCCATAGCGGTGGGCAGGGTGCCCAGAGCGGACCAGATGTCGTTATCGGTGACGTTGGTGGTAATACGCATCTTCATGCCCTTCAGGTCGGCCAGGCCGTTGACCTGCTTGACGGAGAACAGATAGCGGGCGCCGCTGTTGCACATGCCCAGCAGCTTCACGCCGAAGTCGTACTCGTCGAACTTGCCCTGCACGTAGTTGAAGACGGGGCCGCCCACGGTCAGGGTGGACTCATAGACCTCGCGGGAGGGGTACAGGTAAGGCAGGATCATAGCGGTGGTCTCGGGGATGAAGGAGGAGATGCTGGTCAGGCCGCCGATCATCATGTCCTGGGTGCCCAGGCCCATGTCGGTGAACTCGGCCTCGTCGTTACCCAGCTGGCCGCCCTCGTAGACGGACAGCTCGATGGCGCCGTTGCTGCGCTCAGCCAGCTGCTCCTTCATCCAGTTAGCGGTCTGGACCCAGGAGTGGGTGCCGCTGGTGACGGTGCCCAGCTTCAGCTTGAACTGGCCCTGGGTGTACTGGGTCTGCTCGGACTTAGAAGTGCTGGTGGACTGGGAGCCGGACTTGGAGGGTTCGTCCTTCTTGCCGCAGGCAGCCAGGCTCAGGACCATGGCAGAGGCAAGGACGAGAGAGAGAATCTTTTTCATTGTTTTCTTTCCTTCCTTTTTGTTTCTTTTTTATATCACCGGCGGGGGTGTTTGCTCCGCCGGGTGATAACAAAGGGAATCAGGTGCGGTTCAGCATCAGCTGCAGAATCACGTTGTCGGTGTGGTCCATACCCTTCACGGACACGGTGGCGATGTTCTGCATGGTCAGCTCGGGCTTGCTGCTCAGGATGCCGTTGTCAGAGGGGATCTCCACGTGGTTCAGAGCCAGGTTGCTGGCGTCGATGGCAGCGGAGGCAGCGCAGGAGACCTTGATGCTGCAGCCCATCTTGGCGCCGTCGCACAGCATACCGGTGATACCGGCGCTCATGTTGTTGATGGCGGCCTTGATCTGCTCCACATCGCCGCCCTGCATATAGGTCAGACCGGCGGCAGCGCCCACACCGGCGGCCACGCCGCAGCCGCAGACAGGGGACAGGGGGCCCAGGAATACCTTAATATAGTTGGTCACCAGATGGCTCAGAGCCACAGCGCGGCGGATCTTCTTAATGTCGATGCCCAGGCCGGTGCCGATCACGGTGATGGGGATGATGGCGGTGATGCCGTGGTTGCCGCTGCCCGCGCTGCTCATAACGGGCAGGGGGCTGCCGGACATACGGTTCTCGCTGCCGGCGGCGGTGTAGGCCTTCGCCTTGCCGGCCAGGCTGGAGTCCTTCTTCAGCATGGTGCTGCAGATGCTCAGGCCGCGCTCGATGGCATCGCTGGCGATGGTCATGTTCATGTCGATGCCGTCCTGCATGAAGGCGATGTCCTCATCAGAGACGGTGTTGGCGAAGTCCACCAGGTCCTGGATGTTGTAGTTGCGGATCTCCTCCCGGATGCCGGAGCCGGCCTCGGTATCCTCGCACTTGACAGGGGGCTGGCTTTCCTTCAGGACCTTGCCGTTCACAGCGATATAGGTCATGTTGGTGTGGGTGCCCTCGATGACGACGCGGCTGTCGCCGACCTTGCCCTTGGCGTCTACGGAGATATACAGGCCGGGGGCATCCTCCTTCAGGCGCAGATCAATGCAGCCGCTGGCGGCGATCTTGCGGGCCTCGTCGATGGACTCGGGGGTGGCGCCCTTCAGGGCCTCCAGCTTGTTCTCGGACTTGCCGATGACCAGGGCCAGGGCGCAGGCGAAGACAATGCCGCGCTCGGGGGTGCCGGGGATGCCGACGCCCATGCCGTTCTTCAGCACGTTCTTGTCCACATACACCACCATGGAATCTACCTGGCCGTCCAGCAGCTCTTTCGCGCGGGCGACGGCATAAGCTACGGCGCCGGGCTCGGTGCAGCCCAGGGCGGGGACAACCTGATCCTTCAAAATCGCGATCAGGGTCTCAGTTTTAGTCATTGTAATACGCTCCTTCTCTTACCATTGATATTCGTGCTCTGTCTTGGTTCCGGACGGAAACCGGCCTAAGTTTCGCATTTGCCTTATATAATAAGCAATTGGCGTGCCAAAATGAGGCCGAGAGCGGAAATAATTAAAAAATATTTTATTTCCAACGTTTCAGGGCGGAAAATTTCCCGTTTTAGCCGGTAAAAAACAGGATGGGGCCGGAGACGCCTGAAAAAATCCGTCGGGATTCGGCAGAGACTCAAATTCACCTTCTCAAATCTAATATTTTTTCTCAAAATTGAAAAACCTTTGTCCCGGGATGGGAAGGAGCGGGCGTGCGGTTCCGCAGCGGCGCGGGGGAGGGGCGGCGGCGCCTTAAATCCGCGCGGCGGCGGGGGGGCCGGGCCGGCAAAGCGGGCCGCAGAGACTGCAGTGGGAAGCCTTCGTTTTTTCTTTACAAGATGTGGAAACCATGGTATAGTTAAATCACATTAGAATAGGGAGGAATGACCCATGAAATTTGCCATCATTGGCGGCGGCCAGCTCGGCCAGCAGTTGTTCAACGCTTCATCCTGTCAGCGCATGATTATTGACACCCGGCCCCAGTGCCCTGAGTGCTTTGCCAAGGCAGAACTGGGTTATTCCAACGACCTGAAGGATGCGGCCAAGTGTGACGTGGTGGCCCTGGCGGTTCCTCCTGCGGCCTGCCAGAGCGTTATGGACGCGATTTGCCCGGTTTTGCCCGCCGGCACCATCGTGCTGGACTTCCCCACCAAGTGGCAGATCCCCCAGGAGATGCGGGCGGCCTATCCCCAGCTGAAGCTGATGGAGAGCAAGCTGCTGGGCTCTGCGGTGGGCCTGTCCAAGGGGCTGGAGGCCCTGGTGCTGCTCAGCCAGGCGGATGAGGAGACGGTGCAGAAGGTGAAGAATTGCCTGCCCGGCCTGAACGTAGCCGTGGGTCAGTGGGATAAGGTGCCCTATCTGAACTCCGAGGCCAGCCGCGCCGCCCTGGTGGCCGCCGTGGAGCTGGAGAAGAAGCTGCTGGGCGAGGGCTATGAGGAGGAGGTCGTCAAGTCCCTGATCGGCGGCCTGATGCCCGGTATCCTGATCTCTTACCGCAACGACACGCTGGGCGGCTTCGGCAAGGAGATCGTCAAGTCCCTGAAGTAAGGAATATACAGGCGCCCCGGACCTGACGGTCCGGGGCGTTCTCAATTATGATAGGAAAAGAACAATCCCGCTTCCGAATCTTCGGAAGCGGGATTGCTTTGTAATACAAAGGGGAGTAAAACTTAGGCCAGCTTCTGGGAGAAGACGCCAGTCAGGCCGTCCTTCTCAACCTTAGCCTTGATCTCGGAGATCTCGGTGGTGTACAGGCCCAGCTCCTTCATGCGGTTGAAGTAGACGGAACCGGAGAAGGTGTACTTCTTGCAGATGCCTTCCTCAGTCTCCATAGCGGCGTTGACGTAGGTGATGGCGTCGCCGATGGCCAGGTCGGTGGGCAGAACCAGCAGCTCCTTGCCCAGCATGTAGCGGACAGCGTTGTGGCCAGCCAGAGTACCGGTGACAATGGCCTCGGTGTGACCGACCAGCAGGCCGGCCTTCTCGCCGCCGCAGAACACGTTCTCCAGACCGGTGACCTTCAGGTCGTTGGTGTGGGGAGCCAGAGCCATGTAACGCATGGAGTTGCCCTTGCCGCCGGCATAGGGATCCTCGAAGCGGGCGTTCTCGAAGCCGGGAACCTGGTGCAGCATCTCAACGGGATAGTAGGGGGTCATCAGCTTGGCGTGGCCGGTATCCAGCAGGATGATGTTCTCAGCGAACTCCTTCAGAGCGTACTGCTGGCAGGCCTTGGTGGCCAGGATGCCCTCGCCCTTGCGCAGGTGCTCGGGGATGGGGATGACAGCAACGCCGGTGGCGTTCAGCTTCTCGGTGATCTCAGGAGCCAGAGACTCCTTCATCAGCTTGCAGGAGCCGCTCATAGCGCCGATGGAGCCGTCGCCCTTCTTGCCCATCTTCTCCTCGATGCCGGCCTGACCCACCAGGCTGACGCGGCCGCCGAAGGAGGGGCAGCGCAGCACGCAGCAGGCGCAGCCGTTGCCGTACTTGCCGCAGTTGCCCATGGGGCCGGCAGTACCGGTACAATCCAGGAACACGTCGCCGGTGATCTCCTGGCCGTCGGTCAGCACCACGGCGGTGATCTTCTGGCCGTCCATCTTCACGTCCTTCATGCGGGCCTGCATCTTGACCTCAATGCCCTTGTTCAGCAGCATGTTGTGGATGGCGGGCTCGATCAGAGCGATGTCATACAGGCTGGCGTGCTCGTGGCCGGGGAAGTTGATGTTCTTGTGACGGCAGTTGGCGTCGATGGTCTCGAAGATCTCGTTGGCGCCCATGGCGATGGCTTCCTCGGTAGCGGTGAAGCGGCCGTTGTTGCGCATGATGCCGCCCACCAGACCGGTGCCCAGCAGCAAGTCGGTACGCTCCAGAACTACGACCTCATCAGCACCGGCGTTCTTAGCAGCCATAGCGGCGCCAGAACCGGCCCAACCTCCGCCTACGATAACAACTTTCATTTTCATTCACCTTTCTTTCCAAAAATGAGCGAGGATATTTTTACAGTGGACCTCCCCGGGGGTCCGTGGTAAGCAGCGCGTCCGGTCGATACGCCCAGGCCGCCAGACAGCAATGCTGTCTTCCGCAGACGGCCGCAGCAGTGGAAGAACCGGGAGAAAACGCCGCTCCTGTCGATAAGCTAACACTAACAGAAAACAACTTAAATTGCAAGGAATTTGGAGGAATTACTTCAAAAGGGTACAGTTAGAAACGAAAACGCTCAAAAGTGTAGGTGGCCAAACTGTACCTAAAAAGACTAAAAATTGAAACGAAGAGATAAAAGTATAAGAAAAATGTAAAAAAATGGTGATTATAGCGCTGACGGAAAAGTTTCAACTGTGAGAAAATGCAAGTACTCCGTCAAAAAATCCGGGCCCCCGCCTGCAGAAGGCGGGAGGCCCGGAGGGCAGCGGGACGCAGACCCGCTGCGGTTCAATTACATCAGTACAACGGTGATCAGGGTGATCACGCCCAGAGCGGTCATGACGGGGACAAAGTTCTTGCGGACCAGATCGGCGGGTTCCACACCGGCAACACCGGCAGAAGCCACGGCGCCGAAAGCCCAAGCGCTCAGCGTACCGCCGCCGACCCAGATGGCGGCGACCTGACCCAGAGCGGCCAGCAGAGCTACGTTGTAGCCGGCGGGGCCACCCAGAGCAGCGGCCAGAGCGGCCACCAGGGGCACACCGGAGAAGCCGGAGCCGTCCAGACCGGTGATGCCGCCGATCAGGGCGATACCGATGGCCAGGACCACACGGTTCATGGGCAGTACGTCGCCCAGAGCCTGACCCAGCTCAAACAGGAAGCCGGGAGCGCCTTCGCCCAGGATGGCGGGAGCGGCCTCGGGGTTGCCCAGGAAGAAGAAGGCGGCGATGGGGATGACCACGGCGAAGATCTTGATGGAGAACAGGAAGCCGGCGCGGATGCAGCCAGCCAGCTCTTCCAGAGCGCTCTTCTTGTGGTGGACGGCGCAGGCCAGCAGCAGGATGATGGCAGCGGAGCCGCCCAGCAGAGCGGTGGCGTCGCCGCCGAAGATGGCGGGAACACTCTCGGAGAAAGCACCGGCCAGGATCCGGATCAGGATGGCGATGTACACCAGAGGAACCAGGATGGCGAAGAACTTGGCGTAGCCGGGGCGCTCCAACTTCTGATCCATGGCGGCAGCGGCCTTAGCAACGGCGTGGTCGGCGTCCAGCTGAACACCGGAGACGATCTCCTTCTGGTACTTGATGAAAGCCAGCACCAGAGCGATCACACCGGCGATGGTGGCCAGGATGCCGCCCCACTTCAGGACTTCGGTGATGTCAACGTTAGCGGCGGTAGCGGACAGCTTGGGGGCGCCCTGAAGGACCAGGTCGCCGGACAGAGCCATACCGTGACCGGCCAGGTTCATGGCGATGCAGGCCATCATGGGAGCCAGACCGGCCTTCAGAGCCACGGGGATCAGAATAGTGCCAACCAGAGCGGTGGCGGGAGTGGGCCAGAAGAAGGAGGCGCAGACATACATGATGATCGCGATGACCCAGAAGGCCACACGGGGGGTTTTCAGCAGCTTGGCAGCGGGGGCGATCATCATCTGATCGGCGCCCATGTGCTCCAGAGATTTCAGCATCGCCACCATCAAGGCGATGACCAGCATGATATCTCCCAGGTCGCCCATGGCGTACAGCATACTGTTGAACACAGCCTGCGCGCCGCCGATCACACCGCCGCTGAAGGCGGTACCCAGAATAAAGATGCCCAGGATACAGGGGGCGACAACGTCGTGCTTCATAATCATCAGAACGATGACCACGACGATGACAGCCAGGTAAATAAAGTGCAGAGGAGTCAACATCAATACACACTCTCCTTTGATTGAACCAGAATAGAATGGGTTCGCAGGGAATTTACTTTGCTGCAGCCAGGCCATTGTACCGCATTTGGTAAAATAATGCAAGAACGAAAAATTTTTCCGGCGGGTTTTTGTGCAAATAATTCAATGGAATTTGGGCTTTGAAAGGAAGAAATGCAAGATTTGGTGGACATAATGAAGAGAAAACTAAACAAAACGAAGCGAAAACGATGCATAATATTGAAAACGGTGGACAATTTGTACAAAAGTTCCGAAAAAGTGCAAATAAGGTGAAATTTATAACGAACACACCGTCAAAACACAGGACAAATGTCAGGTTTTTGAAGAAATAAGATGTGTGGAGTATTGAATATACATACAGCGGAAAGAAAAATAGCAAGCGCCGTATTTCCTTTGGAAATACGGCGCTTGAAGAGAGAAGAGAAAGAGACTGTTAACTGAATTGATTACAGGAAGAAGCCGAACAGGTTGGCCACCAGGCAGGCGTAGATGACACGGATGATGCAGCCGATGGAGGCGCACTTGATGATCTCGCCGGTGCTCAGGTCCACAACGCCGGACCACACAGCGGGGATCTGGCCCAGGGGCACCTGGATGGGCCAGGAGGAGTTGGCCAGAACGTAGGAGCCGATGATCATCTTCTTCACGGCGGGGTCGCCCAGCATGCTGTACAGGGCGCCGGCGGTGCCTTCTGCGGTGACCTCGGAGACCATCTGGCCCAGAGTCTTGGCGGCCAGGGTGCCGGCCACGGTGATGGTCTGCATACCGGTGGTGGGCTCGATGCTCAGGAACTGCAGCACGGCGGAGCAACCGGAGAGGATGACGCCCCAGATGCCCAGGTACTCCAGCAGGCCAATAATGGCGTACACAGCGCAGCCGGCGGGCAGGATCAGGGTCAGCACGGTGGAGACACCCTCACGGGCGGAGCCGAAGATCAGGTCCATCACGCTGGTGTTGGGGGTAAAGCGGGGCAGATCCTTGATGTCAGCGGCCTTGGTGTCACGCCAGAACAGACGCAGGAAAGCGGGGATCAGGAAGATGGGCAGGAACACACCCACGATCATAACGGGGAAGGGGTTGATGCCGGCGGTGGACAGGGCGATGATGCCCAGCACCATGATGGAGAAGGAAGCGGGGGCGTTGGTCAGGGTGGCGATGGCGATCTTCTGCTCGTCGCGGGTACAGCCGGCCTTCATGACCACGGGACCGGCGATCTTGCCGGCGGCGTTCACGTCGCCCAGGATGTTGTAGATGATGCCCACGCAGACGGCGGCATTGATCTTCAGATACTTCATGATGGGCAGGAAAATACGCATCAGGGCGTCGGTAAAGCCCAGGCGCTCCAGGATTCGGCCGGTCATGATGGAGACCACGATGGTGGCGCCCAGCATGGAGCCGCCGAACAGGTAGAACTCGAACATCTTGTAGGACTTTGCGAACATGGCGTTGAAGGCGCCGGAGAACTGCTCATGCGCGAAGAAGATACAGGCCAGGAATGCCAGAACCAGAACTAAGCCGATGTACTCAACGGGTTTCCACTTCTTGCGGTCTTCTGCGGACTCTACCACAGGGGTCTTCTTTTCGTCCATAATAGAACCTCCCATTATAAATGAATGACGATTATTTGGCGGCCGGGGCTGCGTCCCGGTACCCAAAGGGACGCAGCTGGCCGGAATGCCCAAAAGGGGGAATGTTACGCAGAGTGCTTACTTGCGGTGCAGGTAAGTTTTCGCAATGTCAGCGCCGTAGGCACGGATCTCGGGGGAGCCGACCTCGTCCAGGGGGATGGAGGTCTGACGCTCGCGGAAGATGACGACCTCCACGCCGGGCAGGTGGTTGCGCAGGGCGTAGGCCAGGGGCACGCCATTTTCAAAGATCTCCAGAGCGTGGGAGTTGCCGCACAGGAAGCTCAGGCCCAGCTCCTCCGCCTTGGCCACCAGGGGATGGCCAGGGTACACGCGGCTGATGGAGGCCACCAGGGTGTCCACACCGGGGTTGTCCTTCACCAGCTGCTCCAGATGCTCGGTGTTGAAGCCGCAGTGGGGGTGCATGTGGATGATCTTGGTCACGGGGTCCTCCCGCTTGCCCACCAGGATGCGGGCGTTGGCGGCCACCGCGGTCTCTTCGATCTTGTCACAGCCCCGCTCACGGCGCTCCACAGACAGCATGTGGTCGTCCATCTCGGCGTCGATCAGCTTGTTCAGACGGTCCAGCAGGTCGCCCACGGTCTTTACCTCGGGCAGCGCATTGCCCACGTTGACCACGTTGCCGGGGATGCCGCCGTAGGTCACGCTGGTGAAGTAGGGCTTGTGGCCGTGCATCCAGGGGATGCCAGGGTGGGTTCCGTGGAGAGCCTCGTGCAGCTCGAAGAAGGCCAGGTTATAGATACCCAGATAGGTCTTCATCAGCACGCCGCCGGAGTTGGCAGCGTCGCAGGCGGGGTGGTGAGCGATGATGGCGTCTACGCCGGTGGCGGCGGCCAGCTCGATCACGCTCTCGGTCATGGTCATGCAGACGGCGATCTTCTTGACCTCCATCTCGGGGTCGCCCCACACCAGACCGGGCATTTCAACGCAGCTCTTGCCGGGAATGTTGGAGGACTTCGTGACCACCCAGGGGTTTTTGCCGGAGGACCAGTCCGCAGGGCTCTTGACGCAGCGGCCGTTGGTCAGATCGTCCAGAGCCTGGAGTACATCCTTTACCTTTGCCATAATTTGTTCACTTCTCCTTTTCAACAATACGTGTATATAGTGCTTTATCGTGTTTTACCATGCGCAGCATGGGAAAAGCCATTTGGGTAAAAAAGACCGCAAAACAACGGAAAGGGGGTTCCCTTTTCTTTTGTTTTGCGGCCAATTACAGCTTTCATAGGGTCCGGTTCCTGGGCGCTGAACGCGGCTGATGGTGACCCATCCGCGTTGTCCCTCGCTTTGGAGGCAGAACTCTGTGTTCGTCCACATATTAACTTGTTGCGCGGAAATCTGCTCAGGGAGCGGGTGTGCGGAGATGAAGCTCGGGCAGAAGCTCGTCAATGTTCTTTTCGAAAATGGTCACACTGGCAGAGATCTCCAAATCAGGGTCGTAGTCCTTCAGGTGGGAGAGGACGGTGACGCCCAACTCGTCCCGCATCATCTCGGCAAAGAGCTTCTTGTGGCGGACGATCAATGCCCGGTCCATCATATCGGTGGTCTGCTTGTCCAGGGCCCCGAAGGCCAGGACGTTGACCCGACGGTTCTTTGCGGTGATGACAACTTCATTCCGAAAAACGTCGATGCGCTGGGAGAGAAGTCCCTGCTTAAAGACCTCCATATTAACCTTGTTGTTGATCCGCAGAACCTCCTGCTTGAACTCTCCCATTTGCATAAAAGTACACACCCCTCAAATCGAGAAAGTGATCTATGATGTTATTGTAACACGGAATATTTCAAATTGCAAGAAAAATGTTATGTCTCAGCTGAGTAATTTAGTGCAAAATTTCATAAGAGGTCAAAAAACCCTTGAAAATAAAGGAAAATCCGCTTTTAGATTGTGAAAAAATTTGCAGAGAAAGCGGCTTTTTTTCGAAGGGGAACTGTGGTATGATAGCCCGGAAGAAGGGAGGGGACGGGATGAAGTCCATTGCCATGCAGGAGATCGGACATATTTGCAGCGATTTTCCCACGAAGTTCGGCATACCCCGTCAAAGCGGCCTGGTGGAGGAGCTGGAGGCGGCTGTTGTGTTCGAGCCTGAGTTTCGCAATCCCGATGCCCTGCGGGGGCTGGAGGGCTTTTCTCACCTGTGGCTGATCTGGGAATTTTCCCAGGCCCGGCGGCAGGAGTGGTCCCCTACTGTGCGTCCGCCCCGTCTGGGGGGCAACAAGCGCATGGGGGTGTTTGCCACCCGCTCCCCCTTCCGCCCCAATCCCATCGGGCTGTCCTGCGTCAAGCTGAAGCGCGTGGAGCTATCCGGCCCGGAGGGGCCGAGGATCTGGGTGACGGGGGCGGATCTGCTGGACGGCACGCCCATTCTGGATATCAAGCCCTATCTGCCTTATGCGGACTGTCAGCCCCAGGCGGTGGGCGGCTTTGCCGCCGCCCCCAAGGAGCCCACGCTGGCGGTGGAGTTCTGCCCCGGCCTGCTGGAGCGGGTGCCCGCGGAGAAGCGGGAGGCCCTCACCGGGGTGCTGGCTCAGGACCCCCGGCCCCAGTATCAGAAGGACCCTGAGCGGGTCTATGCCTTGGAATTTGCGGGCATGGAGGTCAAGTTCCGGGTGCAGGGGGACGTGCTTACGGTCTGTGAAGTGAATCGGATGTGAGAAAAGGGCGGCATGGGCAAAAATCTGTCATTCCGAGACAGTGACCGAGGTCACTGTCGTGGGAATCCGTAAAGAACGTCAGGAGAGACGGATTGCCGCGCCAGTCTGCGAACTGGCTCGCAATGACAAGGTTCTGAAGCGAACAGGGTAAATAATGGGCACCGCTCGGTATCGAGCGGTGCCCTGCGGTATTCCGGTATATTCCGGTATAGTTTTCCCCCGGGGGACATACAGTGGAGCAGAGGGGGGACAAGTATGGCAGAGTATGGAAAGCGGCAGCGCAGGCCGGAGGAGCGGCAGAGACACGGAACCGCCCCGGCGGCGGTGGGCGTGCTGACAGCGGTTTTGCTCACCCTGATGCCCGCCCTGCTGTGTCGGGGGCTACCGCTTTTAACGGCGGAGGGGGACGGAAGCGCGGCGCCGGAGACAGCGCTGGAGCAGAGCCGGTCCGCTCCGGCGGCGGCCCGGGACAAGGGGCGGCCGGTGCGGCTGTTGGACCGGGAGGGACAGGTGCAGGAGCTGAACATGGAGGAGTATCTGTGGAGCGTGGTGGCGGCGGAGATGCCGGCCTCCTTCCAGCCGGAGGCCCTGAAGGCGCAGGCGTGCGCGGCCCGGACCTATACGGTGAATCTGCAGGCCCACCCCTCCGACAAGCACCCCCAGGCGGATGTGTGCGCAGACAGCAGCTGCTGTCAGGCCTACATTGCTCCTGCCCTGGCCCGGGCGCGGTGGGGGCTGAATGCCCAGGAGTACAGCGACAAGATCACGGCAGCGGTGCAGGGCACCGACGGGCTGGGGATCCTGTGTGACGGCGCCCCCATCCAGGCCCTGTTCTTTTCTTCGGCCGCCGGACGGACCGTGGATGCGGTAGAGGTCTGGGGGCGGGAGTTCTCCTATCTGAAGGGAGTGGACAGCCCGGAGGGGGAGGAGGTGCCCAACTACCGCTCTCAGGTGGTATTGACGGCGGAACAGGTGCGGCAGATGGTGCTGGACGCCTATCCCGGGGCGGACTTGTCGGGAGACGGGGCCGGATGGTTTTCCCAGCGGACGGAGAACTCCGCCGGGGGCGTGGCCTCTATGCTGGTGGGCGGTGTCACGCTGACGGGGAGCCAGCTGCGCAGCCTGTTTTCCCTGCGGTCGACCAACTTTACGGTGACCTACGGGGCGGGAAGCTTTACCTTTGACGTGGTGGGCTATGGCCATGGGGTGGGGATGAGTCAGTACGGAGCCAACGCCATGGCGGCCCAAGGGAAGAACTTTCAGGAGATCCTGACCTGGTACTACACCGGGGCGGAGGTTGGTCCGCTCTGGGAATAAAAAACCCGTCCGGCCGCTGGGGAAGCGGCCGGACGGGACTTTTTTGTTGTAGGGGAATTACTTGGCGTATTCCACGGCTTTGGTCTCCCGCAGCAGGTTGACCTTGATCTGGCCGGGGTACTCCAGCTCCTCTTCGATCTTCTTGGCAATATCCCGGGCCAGCAGAACCATCTGATCCTCGCTGACCGCCTCGGGCTTGACCATGATGCGCACCTCGCGGCCGGCCTGAATGGCATAGGACTTTTCCACGCCGGCGAAAGAGGAGGTGATCTCCTCCAGGGTCTCCAGGCGCTTGATATAGTTCTCCAGATTCTCGCGCCGGGCGCCGGGGCGGGCGGCAGAGATGGCGTCGGCGGCCTGGACCAGACAGGCGACGATGGTCTTCGGCTCGATGTCGTTGTGGTGGGCGGCGATGGCGTGGATCACATTCTCGCTCTCGCGATACTTCCGGGCCAGCTCCACGCCGATCTGAACATGGGAGCCCTCCACCTCGTGGTCGATGGACTTGCCCAGGTCGTGCAGCAGACCGGCGCGCTTGGCCTCGGTCACGTTGGCGCCGATCTCGGCGGCCAGCAGACCGGCCAGATGGGAGACCTCGATGGAGTGGTTCAGTACGTTCTGGCCGTAGCTGGTGCGGTAGCGCATCCGGCCCAGCAGCTTTACCAGCTCGGGGTGCAGGCCGTGGACGTTGGTCTCAAAGATGGCGCGCTCGCCCTCGGCCTTGATGGTGGCGTCTACCTCACGCTTGGCCTTCTCCACCATCTCCTCAATGCGGGCGGGGTGGATGCGGCCGTCCAGAATCAGCTTCTCCAGGGCCAGCCGGGCAATTTCCCGGCGGACGGGGTCGAAGCAGGAGACGGTGATGGCCTCCGGCGTGTCGTCGATGATCAGGTCCACACCGGTCAGCGTTTCCAGGGTGCGGATGTTGCGGCCCTCGCGGCCGATGATGCGGCCCTTCATTTCGTCGTTGGGCAGGGGAACAACGGATACGGTGGTTTCGGCCACGTGGTCGGCGGCGCAGCGCTGGATGGCCAGAGAGATGATCTCCCGGGCCTTGCTGTCGGCCTCTTCCTTGCAGCGGGCCTCGATCTCCTTGATCTTCATGGCGGACTCGTGGGTGACATCGGCCTCCAGCTGGTCCAGCAGGTAGTGCTTGGCCTCTTCACTGGTAAAGCCGGAGATCCGCTCCAGGGCATCCAGCTGATCCTGCTTCAGCTGCTCGGCCTGGGCCTGAGTCTCGTCCAGGCGCAGCAGCTTGGCAGCCAGCTGCTCCTCGCGCTTTTCCATGTTTTCGGTTTTGCGGTCCAGGTTTTCTTCCTTCTGCTGTAGGCGGTGCTCCTGCCGCTGAAGCTCGCTGCGGCGCTCACGCACCTCGCGCTCGTGGTCGTTCTTGGCCTTCAGGATCTCCTCCTTGGCCTCCAGCAGGGCTTCCCGCTTCTTGCCCTCGGCACTCTTATAGGCATCGTTGACGATCTGCTTCGCCTGGTTTTTGGCGGAGTTCAGATCTTCGTCGGCTTGCTTCCGCTCCCGCAGAACGCCGAACACATAGACCAATACCGCCCCGACAATCAGACCGATGACGGTTCCAATTACATAAGGTAACATTCCCTTTGGGTACACCTCCAAATTTCAGAGTTCGGGCTGCCCCGGACCCGGCGCTTGGCGCGCAAACAGTTTCAGCCCGGCGAATGGGGCGGATCCGCCGGTTCAGACAGCATAAAATCAGCCGCAAGAAAACCGGACAGAAAGACCGTGATCTCTTGCGACAAGTGAAAAACATCCCCAAAGTTTTTCAGATTTGTCCTTGGTATATTGTAAAGGCTGACTGCCCCGATGTCAAGAATTATTCACATTTGCCCCGAAGGGAAAAGAGAGCGCGGACCCGGCTCCGGTGTGGAGCGGGCCCGCGCGTACATATTACATATTATATGTGTTTTATACCTTTTGGGGCAGAGAGTCGTCCTCGCGGATCCAATCCTCCACATGGACAACGGAATACTCCTTGTCTGTGCTGCGGATCACCACCCGGTCGATGCCCGCGTTGATGATCATGCGGCGGCACATGGAGCAGGACGTGGCGTCGTGGAGCAGCTGGCCGGTTTTCGAGTCGCGGCCGGCCAGATACAGGGTAGAGCCCAGGGTGTCCCGCCGGGCGGCGGAGATGATGGCATTGGCCTCCGCGTGGACGGAGCGGCACAGCTCGTATCGCTCGCCGCTGGGGATATTCATGGCCTCGCGGGCGCAGTAGCCCAGATCCATGCAGTTTTTTCTGCCGCGGGGGGCGCCGTTGTAGCCGGTGGAGACGATCTCGTCATTCTTTACGATGATAGCGCCATAGCAGCGGCGCAGGCAGGTGGAGCGCTCCAACACGGTGGCGGCGATATCCAGATAGTAGTTTTCTTTATCAATGCGGCTCATAAACGGCGGCCCCTTTCCATCACATTACATACGGATTATAGCCGAATTCTTGACGCGGCGCAAGGAAAACAACAGAAAACGGGGGCGGGAAGGCGGACAATTTACACATTGTTTACGTTTCGGCGCTTGACGGAGCATAGAGCCGGAACTAAAATAACGGTATCCTTATTTAAGAAGACGCGGGCCTGTCTGCCTGCGGTGTTTGGAAAGGGGTGACCAGTATGATTCGAAACGCGCTGCAGCGATTTATGTACGGGCGGTACGGAAACGATCAGCTGAACATGGTTCTGGTCCTCCTGTCTCTGGCGCTGTATCTGGTATTTGCGATTACAAGCTGGACGTTTTTATACGCCGTCAGCTTCATGCTTATGGCGGTGGCTCTGTTCCGCTGCCTGTCCAGAAATTACGACCGCCGGCGGGCGGAGAACGGAAAATTTTTAAGTCTGGTGCAGCCGGTGACCAGGTGGTACCGCCTGCGGCGGACCATTCGGCGGGACAAAGACCACTGCTACTTCAAGTGTCCCAACTGCGGACAGCAGCTGCGGGTGCCCCGGGGCAAGGGGAGGATCACAGTGACCTGCCGGGGCTGCGGAGCCAGTTTTCAGGAAAAAAGTTGAGAAACAGGCCGGACGACTGTCCGGCCTGTTTGAGGCTGTCGAAAAAGTCCTTCCGGCCAAAGGATTCGGAGGGAAGGATAGTTGGAAAGGGAACCGTCAGGGTTCCCTTTCCTTAAAATCAACAACATTTTAACGCAGTTAAAATGTTTGCAGCTTGTCAAAAAAGTGGTTTTACCAC
>Ga0129311_1001022_pt1 | contig 21334 bp, 14 predicted proteins | sample Go1ome_FD_94435 | JGI IMG/M metagenome (GOLD analysis project Ga0129311, IMG submission 94435) | Western lowland gorrila individual fecal microbial communities from Wisconsin, USA - Go1022B metagenome | ecosystem: Host-associated > Mammals > Digestive system > Large intestine > Fecal | place... | reverse complement strand
CCTCCAGAGACTCAAGGAGGCCGCAGAGAAGGCGAAGATCGAACTCTCCAACGCTGCGAGCGCGGAGATCAACCTTCCTTATATCACCGCCATCGACGGCATGCCCAAGCACCTCGTGAAGACCCTCACCCGCGCCAAGTTCGAAATGCTCTGCGACAACCTGTTCCAGCGCAGCATCGAGCCTTGCCGCAAGGCCCTCGCGGACGCCCATCTGAGCGCATCCGACATTGACGAAGTCCTGCTCGTCGGCGGCAGCACCCGTATCCCCAAGATCCAGGAACTCGTAAAGGATTTCTTCGGCAAGGAGCCCAACAAGAGCGTCAACCCCGACGAGGTCGTTGCAGTCGGCGCTTCCATCCAGGGCGGTGTGCTCGCAGGCGATGTGAAGGACGTGCTTCTGCTCGACGTAACCCCTCTGTCCCTCGGTATCGAGACCCTCGGCGGAGACATGACAAAGCTTATCGAATCTAACACGACCATCCCCGTGCACAAGGAGCAGGTCTTCTCGACCGCTGCGGACAACCAGCCGTCAGTTGAGATCCGCGTCCTCCAGGGCGAGCGCCCCATGGCGAAGGACAACAAGCAGATCGGCGTCTTCCACCTCGACGGAATCGCCCCCGCACCCCGCGGAATACCTCAGATCGAGGTTTCATTCGACATCGACACCAACGGAATCCTTTCCGTGTCCGCAAAGGACAAGGCTACCGGCAAGGAGCAGCACATCAGGATCGAGGCTTCCAGCGGACTCTCCGACGACGAAATCCAGAGGATGAGGGACGAGGCTAAAGCCAACGAGGAGGCCGACAAGGCGGAGAAGGAGCGGATCGACAAGATCAACAACGCCGACGCACTCGCTTTCCAGGTCGAGAAGTTCCTCCGCGAGAACGGCGACAAGATCCCCGCTGACAAGAAGTCACAGCTCGAGACTCCTCTTAACGCGCTCAAGGAGGCCGTCAAGACCCAGAATGTCGCGGACATCGACCGTTATACCGAAGAACTCAACAAGGTTATGAGCGAGGTGTATTCCTCGATGTCCGGAGCACAGGGCGGCCCTCAGGGCGGAGCAGGTTTCGACCCTAACGCAGGCGGCCCGCAGGCCGATCCCCAGGGCGGAAACGACGCTCCCGACGAGCAGTAAGACATATTTCAAGTTATCGAAGAGCCGACGGTCCGAAAAGGTCCGCCGGCTCTTTCATTTTCTGCCGGATAATTGGATATTAATTTTTTATTTCGCAATATTGCGTATTGATGTTGTTTGATTAGGTTCTAACTACGACAATAGATAACCAATAATAACCATTAAAGCTTCAGCAATGAGAAGATCTTTTTATCTGGTCTTGACGCTGCTGCCTTTGTTTTTCGGGATTCTCGCCTCCGGCCAGGGGAAGAGCCAGAAAGTCACCGGCAAAGTGATCGACGACCAGGGATTGGCCTTGCCCGGTGTTACAGTCTACCAGGATGGCAATCTCTCCAACGGAACGATAACCGATGCGAACGGATCGTATTCGCTTACCGTGTCTTCCAATGCGACCCTCGTGTTCTCCACCCTCGGTTTTACGGAGGTGAAGATGAATGTCGCGGGACGCACCGTGATTGACGTCACCTTGCAGGAGGAAAAGCTCGAACTTGACGCCGCCGAAGTGGTCAGCGTGGGTTACGGTTCCGTAGCCAGGCGCGACCTCACCGGCTCCGTCGCGAAAGTTGACATGGACGAGCTGATGAAGACTCCTGTAACCAACTTCGATCAGGCCATTCAGGGCCGCGTCGCCGGTGTTGTAGTTACGACTTCCGACGGTTCGGTCGGCAGCAGTGCCAATATCGTCATCCGCGGCAACAACTCCCTGACCCAGAGCTCCGCCCCTCTCTACGTCATTGACGGATTCCCTACGGAAAGCTCGATGGCGACATCCATCAACCCCGCTGATATCGAGAGCCTCGACATCCTCAAGGACGCTTCCGCAACGGCGATCTATGGTGCCCGCGGTGCGAACGGTGTCATAGTCATCACGACCAAGTCGGGTACGGAGGGCAAGCCCGTCGTGAATTTCAACGCCTACTGGACCGGCAGCAAGTTGGCCAACAAGGTCGAACTGATGGACGCATACGATTTCGTATGTCTGCAGGATGAGTGGTACAGATCCAGGAAGACGGCGAACATCTACCTCGACGGTTTCGACCCCGCGGGCGACAGGGTGCATAACTTCTACGCTCTCGAGGACTACAAGGACTCTCCCTCTGCGGACTGGCAGGACCGTATCTACCGTACCGCACTGACCCAGAACTACAACCTCTCGGTCAGCGGCGGCAGCAAGGCTTCGGGAACCCGCTACAACGTCGGTCTCTCAGCGACGGACATGGACGGTATCATCGTCAATTCCAATTTCAGCCGCTACCAGGGCAAGGTCAACCTTATCCAGAAAATCGGCAAGATCACCACGGCGGAGTTCAACGCGAACTACTCCCGCAGCATAACGAGCGGCACCAACCCGACCAGTGCGCAGCAGAGTTCTTCGGCATCCGGCTGGCTGATGTACTCGGTATGGGGCTACCGTCCCGCCAAGCCGCTGTCCGCCGGAAAGATTGACGACGACTGGTTCGACCAGCTTGTCGACGATGCTATCGACGGCTCCAACGACTACCGTTTCAATCCGGCGAAGTCGGTGCGCAACGAGTACAGAAAGACCATCGTGGACAACCTGAGCGCCAACCTCGCACTGAATTTCGATTTCACTCCGGAACTGCGGCTGCGCGTGACTGGCGGCTACAACTCGTTCAACTCCCGCAACGAACAGTTCAACGGCAGCGAGACCTACACCGGCTATCCCGCCTCCGCTTCGGGACAGGGCATCAATGCGGCCGTCTACTATACCGACCGCACCTCATGGATCAACGAGAACACCCTCACCTGGAAGAAGACCGTCAAGCGTGACCATCACTTCAACCTGCTCGGCGGTGTCACCTTCCAGGGCGAGAACAGGAGCTACAAGGGTGTCAAGTCCATCCGCATGACTACCGAAACCCTCGGCATCAAGGGCATGAACACCGGTACCTACCAGCCTGTCACGCCCTGGCAGAGAGACTGGACTATGATGTCCTACCTCGCGAGGCTGAACTACAACTACAAGTACAAATACTACCTCACCGCATCTTTCCGCGCTGACGGTTCCTCGAAGTTCCCTGTAGCGAACCGCTGGGGTTATTTCCCCTCTGCTTCCGCAGCATGGAACTTCAACCGCGAGGACGCGCTGAAGAACCTCTCATGGCTTTCGAACGGCAAGGTGCGTCTCTCCTGGGGCCAGACCGGTAACAACCGCACTGACACTCCCTACGACTTCTACGCGCAGATTACGACCCTGCCTGGTTCCACCGAGTCCCTGGACTACGTGTTCGACGGCAGCTACGTGGCGGGCTACTTCCCCAACAATATGGAGAACTCCCAGCTGAAATGGGAGACCACAGCGCAGACCGATATAGGACTTGATCTCGGTTTCTTCGAGAACAGGATCAAGCTCACCGCCGACTGGTATTCCAAGAGCACCTACGACCTGCTGCTTCTCGCGACCCTGCCCGCTTCTTCGGGCTACACCTCCGCGATGATCAACATCGGTTCGATGCGCAACACCGGTGTGGAACTCTCCCTCGAACTTGTGCCCGTGAAGACCCGCGACTTCGAATGGGACTTCAACTTCAACATCGCGTTCAACCGCAACAAGGTTCTCGCCCTGACGAACAACCAGTATTCCCTTACGAGCAAGATCGGCTGGGATTCCCGTTTCGAGGCGCAGTACCCCTACATCACCCAGGTCGGCAAACCCTCGGGAATGATGTACGGCTTCATCTATGACGGCACCTACAAGCCCTCCGACTTCGTGGGCAGCAGACTTGCTGACGGCATCCCCTATATGAGCTCCGTCGGCCAGTCCAACACTATGCCGGGCGATCCGCGCTACCGCGACGTCAATGAGGACGGGGTCATCGACGACCACGACCGCACCATCATCGGCAGCGGCCAGCCTCTGCACACCGGCGGTTTCGGCAGCACTTTCAACTGGCGCTCTTTTGACCTCTCCTTCTTCTTCAACTGGAGCTACGGCAACGATGTGCTGAACGCGAACAGGCTCATTTTCGAGAACGCAAGCGTCGGCGACCTCAACCAGTTCAAGAGCATGACGAAACGTTTCAACGCCGAGACCAACCCCACCAGCGACATCCCCCGCATGCTCGCGAACGGAATGTTCGTGTATTCTTCGAGGGTCGTCGAGGACGGTTCGTTCCTGCGTCTGAAGAACATATCCCTGGGCTACACTCTTCCCAAGAGCCTGCTCTCGAAGATCCACTGCTCCAACCTCAGGGTCTACGTCTCCGCCGAGAACGTATGGACTCTTACGGGTTATTCCGGACCCGATCCGGAAGTCTCCACGAGGAACTCCGTTCTGACGCCCGGTTTCGACTGGTCCGCGTACCCGCGCGCCTGGGGCATCACCGGCGGTTTGTCAATGACCTTTTAAAGTATGCGTAATATGAAAAAGATAACTATACTTACGGTACTTGCAGTCCTGACCCTTGTTCCTTCCTGCAATTTCCTGGACAAGGAACCTCAGGTCATTTGCTCTGATACTTACTATGCCAACGAGACGGAGGCCCAGTACGGCCTCGCCGGAGTCTACGGAGTTATCAACAGCCTCCAGCTCTACGGCAGGGACTTCTCCCTGCACCTCTCCGGCATAGACGACCTCTGCTGGTTCAACCGTCCTACCTCCAACAACTTCGCGGATTTCTACCAGCACGACGCCAGCACGGCGGATGTCTACAACGCCTGGGTATGGCTGTACAAGGGCATCAAGAACGCCAACGAATTCATGGATGCGATGGACAAGTCCACCCTGTCGGGCAAGGATGTCATGTACGCGGAGGCCAAGTTCCTGCGTGCCTACTACCATTTCGTCCTTGCACAGGCCTGGGGCGATGTCCCCTTGAGGGCATCTTCAGTGAAGTCCTACGACAAGACCAGCCTTGCGGCTTCTCCCCAGCTCGACGTCCTTCAGTGGGCGGCTCAGGAGATGGAGGACTGCCTCCCCGGACTTTCCGAGGATACGGAGCATGCTCCGTCAAGGGTCTGCCGCACCACGGCGCAGGGCATACTCGCTAGAGTGTACCTGTTCATGGCGGGTGAAAGCGTGAAAGGCGGCGACAAGGCCGGGTTCCTCGTCAAGGCGAGAACTTTCGCCGGTGACGTTATCCGGAGCGGCAGGCACAATCTCAACCGCAGCTACAGCGAGGTGTTCACCAACATGATTTCCGACAAGTACGACAAGGTCTACAACGAGTCCATGTGGGAGGCCGAATTCATTGGCGACCGCTCCAGCGCGGACAGGTGGACCAACGGAACGATAGGCTGTATGATAGGCCTGCAGAGCACTGCGGTGGACGATATCGCCAACCTGAAATGCAACTATGCCTACGGTATGTTCAACGGCTCCCTGAAACTCTGGGATCTGTACTGGGCTACCGACAGGACCGAGGACGAGGAAAGGCTCGCCACCGTTACCGACAAGCGTCAGGAGTGGAATCTCCCTCCTTATAATTATGCAGGTTATACCGGAACTTCTCCCGTCTATCCTTACGGCGGCGATGCTTCCATGGGCAAACCCCGCAACAGCAAGGACCGCACTCCTTATTACCAGACCGTTGACAACACTTTTGTCACGACGAACGAAGACCCCCTTGCCGTTCCGGGCAACCGCAACTGCGGAAAATGGCGCCGCGAGGTGGAGTACGAACCTGTCAGTTCCGTCGCAAAGGCGCAGTTCACTCAGGTGAACTTCCCGCTGCTCCGCTATTCCGACGTGCTGCTGATGTTCGCGGAGGCTGATCTTGAAAGCACCGGGGCCGTTACAGACAGTGCCTACAACTGCATCAAGTTGGTTCGTGACCGTGCCGGAATCAAGACGAAAAAAATCGGCGATTACAATCCTGACACTTTCCGTCAGCTGGTCCGCAACGAACGCGGCAGGGAGCTCTGCTTCGAGTCCATACGCAAGTACGACCTCATCCGCTGGGGCATACTCACCGACGCGATGAAAGATTACAACCGCTATGCCGGTGATACACGCTGGTCCGCGATCACCACGACCGCCTACGCCATGAAGATGGCCTCTTTCGTGAAGGAGCAGCACATCGTGCTTCCCGTCCCGACCATCGAACTGGGTGTGAACACTCTGCTTAAACAAAACGAACTCTGGTAGCTATGAAAAAGATAAATTTACTTGCCGTTACGGCTGCGCTCCTTCTTGCGGGCTGCACCCATGGAATAGACTACCCTGTGACCTACAACGTGACCCTCGACCCATCCAACACCTACATGGCTGGAGATCCGGTGAGGTTCAATATCTCCGGAGACGTTGACAACCTGCTTTTCTACAGCGGGGAGATCAACCATCAGTACCTGTACAAGGACCGCTACGAGGTACCCCGCGAGGATATCAACTCAGTAAACCTTCATATCGAATATCAGGCGAGATACGGCTACACCGACGGTCTGAGCGTATATGTGACGGACTCTTTCGAGGGTCTTTCCGGAGATTTCGAGGCTGACTCCACCATGATAGGAAACATGTTCCGGGGAGGAATGCAGGGGTGGACCGAACTTGAATACAAGGAGGGCGCCTCCACTGCGTGGACTTCCCAGGACTATGACATCAGCGATTACGCCTCCAATTTTGTCTTGGCTTTCCACTGGCATCCCGTGCTCGGCGAATCAGCACAGAGGCATTACTGGATCAACGGTTCGATTTCCGCTGACCTGAAAGGTTCTCCCGCGTCGACCACCGATTTCAAGAACGTCGACTGGGAGGCTATAATGCTGAATCCCGAATATACCCAGGGGCACTACACTCTCAGCGGAAATCCGGGCTTCAACACCACCAAACCCGAGACTGCCGCCATCATGATCAACGGCTGCAACGGTATCGCAACCGGTCCGAGCTATGCCCATAACGGATGGATGTTCCTGAAAGCGATGAAACTCACTTCCATCTCCAACGACAAGGGAACGGTAGTGAAGAACCTGCAGACCTGGCAGGACAAGTACGAATACACATTCGACGAGCCCGGGGTCTATACCGTGACTTTCGTCGGCATCAACGAAAATGTCGAAGGCAAGTCGAAGAAAGTCAAGCAGATGGAAATCAACATCTTCCCGAATCTCTAAAAACAGATGACGATGAAACTGCATAATTTTATAAAGACTGCGCTTCTGCCTTTCTGCGTTCTCGGGCTGCTTTCCGCCGCCTGTACGGATGTGGGAGCGCTTGAAGAGCAAATATCAGATCTTGAAAACAGGGTGAATGACCTGAACAAGGTCGTTTCGACCACCAATGCCAACAACATCGCGCTGATGGCTCTTTTCGATACGAAGACCCTGATTCTTTCGCACGAAGAAACCGATGAGGGCGTGACCCTCGAACTCAGCGACGGCAGCACCGTCAGCATCTGCTACGGCGACGTCGCCCCCTGGATTGTCCCGGTAGTCGGTATCGATGCCGAGGGACGCTGGGTCGTATCCGTGGACGGCGGCGAGACTTTCACCTACGTCCGCAAGACCTCCAACATCCATGACGGAGACGGTGCTGCGGCCCAGATCGGGATTGACAGCGACGGCTATTGGACGATTTCCTTTGACGGGGGAGTGACGGTTGATCGCATCCTTGGCGAGACCGGTCTGCCTATCAGCGCATCCGATGCCCGTGAAGTTGCAGGCCGCTACTCTTTCTTCAAGAATGTCACTTTCGATCCTGAAAAATCGGAGATGGTGTTCAATCTTGTGGACGGCCAGACCCTGAGCGTGCCGGTGCTTGAGGACTTCTTCGTGAAAGCGGTGGGCTACAAGGAAGGTGCTCCCATTTACCTTTCCGAGACCAAGGCTTACATGGTCGAAACAGGGGAGCTTGCGAATGCGATCTTCTCCGGACCGGAGGGCTGGGGAGCGCTTCTCGCCGACGGCGAACTGCATATCAGTGCGCCCAAGACTGCCGCGGCGGGCGAGTACACGATTTCGATGCTCGCTGTGTCCACAAAGGGATTCCTGCGCAAGTATGATTTCAAGTTCCAGCTACAGGACAAGGATATCAATGAAATCGGCTGCAAGATATGGGCTGATTTCGCTGCGAACAACTCGGAGAACATCCTGCAGGACTATTCCTACGCGGGTTACCACCACGGCGAGGAGGCACCTGCTGATGTATGGACACTCGGCTACAGGGTTTACGACGTTACGGATTACGGGGCTGTCCCGAATGACGGCGTTTCCGACCGCGAGGCTTTCCTTAACTGCGTCAAGGCAGCTCTCGGAGTGAACTTCACCGTTGAGGACAGGTATATCGTGTTTGATTCCAAGCCCCGCGCAAATGTAATCATCTACTTCCCCGAGGGCGAGTACATCCTGCACACCTCCGCCGACGATTCCGAGTCCAACTCCCGAGAGATCATGATACGCTCCGGCAACATCGTGCTCAAGGGCGCCGGACGGGACAAGACACGCATCGTGATGAAGGATCCCAACCTTCCTGCGAATTCTGAAATGTACTCCTCTCCCGTGATGCTGTCATTCCGCAGCTGGAGCGGTCTCTCGGATTTCGCAACCCCGATAAAGGTCAGCGAGAATGCGCAAAAGGGAACTTTCAGCGTCAAGGTCAGCAGCACTGCCGGCATCAAGTCCGGCGACTGGGTATGTCTCTGGGCGGAAGTCTCGGACGAGGACTACATAGCGGAAGAGCTCAAACCCTACGCCGCGAAACCTGCCTGGGATATTTCAAAACTGGTCTATATCTACGACTACCACCAGATTGCATCCATTTCGGGGAACGAAGTCACGTTCGTGGAACCTCTGATGCATGTTGTCGACGCCAGCCGCAACTTCATGCTCAAGAATTATCCCCATCTTGAGAACGTGGGCGTCGAGGACGTCACCTTCGTGGGAAACGCAAAGGCTGACTTCCTGCACCACGGTTCCTGGGAGGACGACGGAGCCTACAAGCCTTTGACTTTCATGCGCTGCGTCAATTCCTGGGTGCGCAGGTGCGATTTCGAAAGCACCAGCGAGGCGATGACTTTCCACACCAGTGCGAACTGCTCCGGCTACGACGTGCGTTTCACCGGCTGGAGAGGACACGCCGCGATGCGTTCCGCCAACTCTTCAAGAGTGTTCATCGGTGCTACCGAGGACCATACCAAGGGCATAGTCGGCAGAAACAACCCGAAGTATGCCGAGGGTACTCTGATCGAGAACGCAGGACATTTCCATGCTGTCGGCGTGAACGGCCCGACTATGGGAACGGTGCTCTGGCGCAATGTCTGGGGCGACGACGCCTGCTTCGAATCACACGCGGACCAGTGCCGTGCGACTCTTATCGACTGCTGCAAGGGCGGCTGGATGGAGGCACGCCAGGGCGGCGGAACACAGGCTCTGCCCAACCACCTTGCCGACCTGCATATCTGGAACTTCGAGGCGACCACCGACCACGTTGCGCATCATACTTCTGACGGTACGATGCTCTGGTGGGCGACAGGAAACACCGGAATCAACTTCCTGCCTCCCACGATCGTCGGTTTCCACGGCGGAAGCTGCCTGTTCAATCCGTCATCAGTGCTCGTAAACGACAGCTACGGCGTTCCGGTCGCTCCGGAATCCCTGTACGAAGCCCAGCTTACGAGGCGTCTCGGATATGTCCCTGCATGGCTCAATTCCCTTAAATAATGACAAATAAATCAAGTTATAATATGAAAAAGATTACTCGTTTGATTGCAGCGGCGTTGCTTGTCCTTCCCCTGGCATGTACGGAAGGACTGGACGGCCTGAAAGAAAGGGTGGACGATCTCGACAGCAGGGTGACCAGTCTCGAGGTGTCGATCAAGGCCCTTAACGCAAACGTAGAAGCCCTGTCGGTGCTTGCCGGCGGAGCGACCATCAATTCCGTAGTCGAAAAGGACGGAACATACACTATCACTTTGACCAACGGTGATGATATCGTGATCAGGCAGGGCGCGATCGGAGTCGGCTTCGCCCCGATCATGACCATCGACGAGCACGGCTACTGGATGGCTGACTACCAGGACGGAAAGGGTTCCGTTCCCGTGGTGGATGCGGCCGGAAAGCAGGTCAGCGCAAAGGGTGAAAACGGAAAGACCCCTCAGTTCTCGGTGGATTCCGAGGGGTACTGGACCGTGAGCTATGACTCGGCCAATTATGAGCGCGTGCTCGATGCAGACAAAAAGCCTGTGAAGGCGATAGCGTCGGAGGGATCCGATTCGGATTCCTACTTCAAGGGTGTCAAGATTGAAGACGATACCCTCGTGCTGACTCTCCGCAACGGCGAGACATATTCGGTTCCCGTGGTCAAGGACTTCCTCGTATCCATCAAGGAGGCTGACAATATCGTGGTCTTCAAGTCCGGTGAAGAAAAATCATTCGTGGTCGAGATGAAGGGCGTGGCACAGAGCGTCCTGTCCGCACCTACGGGCTGGACCGCAAGCCTTTCCGAGGCCATGCTGACCGTCAAGGCCCCCGAAATCACCAAGGCTACTGTTGCCGACCTCGGTACTGACGTCTCCATCCTCGCGATCTCCGCCAAAGGTTACAGCGCAGTGGCAAAGGTCCGCGTACAGCTGGACGGCCAGGCTTCAGCGGGAACGCCCAAGGCTTCGATAACTGCCGGAACGATCAGCTATAACTCGGTCATCTTCACTGTAGTTACAGAAAACTGCACCTCCTGGAAGTATATGCTTGCGAAGAGCAGCGACCCTGTCCCCGGTGCGGCGACTCTGCTTTCTTCCGGAACTGAAGGGACTTCCGGCACTCTGGAAATCGGAGGGCTCAGCGAACTTACAGGCTACGTGCTCTATGTCCTGCCTGTAAACGGCGAGAACCTGGGTACGGTCGCGTCCTGCTCCGTCACCACGATTGCAGAACCCATCGTAGAGTATGAAGACAACTACACCGCATACAACGAGGGCAAGGCTATCGTAATTGCCGGCGTGAAGTATGACAAGGCGACTTGCGGAGAGGCTGTGCTGCTTTCGGCTACAACGGCGGACACTGACCTGAGGGCTTCAATAAACGACAAAGGCGGAGTATTCTTCCTCGAAGAGGCTGACGGCTTCCATTTCATGGCCCCTGCCGGAGGTCAGGTCCAGATAACCAAGGACGTGCTTGTGATCAGCCGCTACACCAGCAAGCCTGTGACCTACAAGCCCGCTACATATCACCAGCTTCGCAAGGCGGCGACTCTCGCGATGAAGAACGTCATCATCGACATGTCCGCACTGCCGGGAACTTATTTCTGCAACTTCGGTGCGGTCGGTGACGGCGGTCCGTTCAAGAATCTGCATTTTGACGGCTGCCAGTTCCTCACCGGTACGAACAAACAGCTGATGTACGCCTCGGCCCAGGAACTTGTGAACAGCATCCGCTTGTATAACTGCTATGTCGAATCCACGAAGGACGAGCGTATGGATTTCATAGCTCTGGCTGGCAATGTCTATCTGGATAACCTGAAGGAGATTGTACTCTACAATAACATTTTCTACAATGCCGATCCAAAGGGCGCTCTCGGTATCATTTCCTCAAGCGGTGCGGCTACAAAGAGCGGCAACCCTCAGGAGACGGACATTGTGCTGAAGCAGAATACCTTCTACGGGGTTGCAGGCAGCAACTGCTATTTCACCGTCCGTGGCGCAAAGAGCCTGACAATTCAGAACAATCTCTTCTATGCCACTTCCGGTCAGACGACCCACACTTTTGTGCTTAAGACCGTTGCCGAGGGCGATGTGAACTGCACTATCAGCGACAATATCGGTTTCTCCGCTTCCGGCAAGAACAACTTCGATTACACGCATTCCAATTCGAAGTATATCTATTCCGGAGAAGAGACGACCGCTCCCAAGGCGGCCTCCGATCCTCTCATCGATGCGGATCCCGCACACGGAGACTTCTCTGTAACAAGTGCATACGCAGCATACGGCGCAAAGAGATGATGCGTAAAATATCATTCCTTATAATCTTGGGGTTGCTCGGGCTCTACTCGTGCAGCCCCAAGTTTTATGTTTTCGACGCGATGTACTATCGCGAAAAGCCGGATCTTTCGGAGCAGGGCGTTTCGAAAATCAAGCTGATCTACGAAAACCGCCTTGTCACTGACGGAATGCTCGACTGGAACAAGATTGACGAGCAGATAAGGCAGACAGTCGAGGGCGTCTACAAGACCGTGAGCATAGACATCGAAAGTTGGTATGACTACCGCCTGAAAGTCTCCCCGGAAGAGGTGAAGGTGCGGCTTGATTCGGTATTCCGTGCGTTCAAGGAGGCGGTTCCGGGCTGCGAGATCGGGAATTACGGTGTGCCGGTGCAGAACCTGAACGTGCTGCGTTCCGCCAATATGCTCCGCGGGGTGAAGGACGAGACGGAAATTATTTCCCGCTGGGAGGCTTCGAGCAAGGTCCGCGAGCCGGCAGGTGAGGTCAGCGACATCCTGCTGCCATCGCTCTATATCTTCAACCACGATATTGACCGCTGGGAGGAGGATCTGAAAATCGAGATGGAGTACATCCGCTCCAAGTACCCCGGAAAGCCCGTCTATATCTACCTCTGGCCTCAGTGCTACAACCTGAAAGACAACCCTGATTTCCTGCAGTTCCTTTCCGGAGAGCAGATGGAGCGGATGCTTGAAGCGAGTTTCGCCCTGACTGACGGGGTGATTCTGTGGGCCGCCGGACGTGATCTGGACGACAGAACATACATTCCCTGGTCCGACCCGCGCGTGCAGGAAATGTGGTCCGGAGTCAGCCGTTTTTTGAAAAGACATCATATCCGTGTCAAGAAGTAACCACCTATTAAAATTATTTATTAAATTTGTAGGATTTAAAGTTCGTCAAATCTATTACGATTAATATTATGGTATCATTCAAAGAGTTGGGCCTTGTCAACACCCGTGAGATGTTCGCCAAGGCGGTAAAGGGAGGCTACGCAATCCCTGCATTCAATTTCAACAATATGGAGCAGCTCCAGGCCATCATAAAGGCTGCCGCGGAGACCAAGTCTCCCGTCATTCTCCAGGTCAGCAAGGGAGCACGCAACTATGCGAACCAGACTCTGCTCCGCTATATGGCGCAGGGCGCTGTCGAGTATGCCAAGGAGCTCGGCTGGGAGAAGCCTGAAATCTGCCTTCACCTCGACCACGGCGACAGTTTCGAGCTTTGCAAGAGCTGCGTCGACTTCGGTTTCTCTTCTGTTATGATCGATGCTTCATCCCTCCCTTACGAGGAGAACATCGCCCTGACCAAGAAGGTCGTCGACTACGCTCACCAGTATGACGTCACCGTTGAGGCTGAGCTCGGCGTCCTCGCAGGCGTCGAGGATGAGGTCGCTTCCGAAGTTTCCCACTACACCAAGCCCGAGGAGGTTATCGACTTCGCTACCCGTACGGGCTGCGACTCTCTCGCAATCTCCATCGGAACCAGCCACGGCGCATACAAGTTCAAACCCGAGCAGTGCACCCGTGACCCCAAGACCGGAAGGCTCGTTCCTCCTCCGCTCGCATTCGACGTCCTGCACGAAATCGAGAAGAAACTCCCCGGTTTCCCCATCGTTCTCCACGGATCTTCATCAGTTCCCCAGGAGTATGTGGACATCATCAACGCCAACGGCGGAAAGCTTCCCGATGCAGTCGGCATCCCCGAGGAGCAGCTGCGTGAGGCATCCAAGAGCGCTGTCTGCAAGATCAACATCGACTCCGACTCCCGCCTCGCATTCACCGCTGCAGTCCGCAAGGTGTTAGCCGAGAAGCCGGGTGAGTTCGACCCCCGCAAGTACTGCGGCCCCGCACGCGATATGATGGAGGAGCTTTACAAGCACAAGATCATCAACGTGCTCGGATCTGACGGAAAGGCCTGCTAATGCCTGACGGAAAGGTACTGATATTTTCTGCTCCATCCGGTGCCGGTAAAAGCACCGTGGTGGGGCATCTTCTGGGTCTGCACCCGGAATTTGAATTCTCCGTTTCCGCTACCTCGAGGTCGCCTCGGGGTAGCGAGAAAAACGGGGTTGAATATTTTTTCATCGATGCGCAGCGTTTCCGTGAGCTGATCGCCGAGGACGCCTTTGTGGAGTACGAAGAAGTTTATCACGACCGTTTCTACGGTACTCTGAAGTCCGAGGTCGAGCGCATCTGGGCAGCCGGGCACGTGATTCTTTTCGACGTGGATGTAAAGGGCGCGTACAATCTGAAAAAGTATTTCGGAGATTCCGCTCTCTCCGTTCTTATAGTTCCTCCCTCGATTGAGGTTCTGCAGAAACGGCTTCGCGGACGCGGAACTGATTCCGAGGAGGCAATCCGGGAGCGGCTCGCCAAGGCTGAATCGGAATTAGATTTTGCCGATGGCAAGGTTGACGTCAAGATAGTCAACGACCGCCTCGAAGATACTTTTGCCGAGGCTGAACGTATCGTCGGCGAGTTCCTTTCAAAATGAGGATAGCGGTCTATCCGGGCTCTTTCGACCCTCTGCATATAGGGCATCTGGCTATTCTGCGCGCCCTGGGGCAGAGCTCTCTTTTCGACTGCACCTATCTGCTCGTTTCTCCGCAGAACCCCTTGAAGATCAGAAGCACTGCCGCTTCCGCCCTTGAGCGTACCGCGGCGGCACAGGCTGCACTTGCAAGGCATCCCGAACTGAACGCCCGTCTCGACGAGATAGAGCTTTCGATGGCGCCTCCCACCTACACCATACGCACTCTTGACGCCCTGCAAGAAAGGGAACCGGGTAATGACTTCACTCTCGTCATGGGTGCGGACAATCTCGCCCAGATACGCAGGTGGAGGGATTACGGGCGTATCCTTTCCGAGTTCGGTGTTGCAGTCTATCCACGCAAGGGTTTTGACCTTGACGCCCTGAAGCTGGAACTTCTTGCTGAGTCAGGGGATTACAGGATTGAAGTCCTGGACGCTCCGCTTGTGGATATTTCATCCACGGAAATAAGAAACACCCTTTCCGAGGGGAAGGACGTCTCAGGATATCTTATGTAGCTCTTTTCAGAGCATTTTCTTTCTTTTGAAAACAACGAACACCGCTGCTATTATCGTCAGCATTATCCCGAATATGCCCACCCAGGCGAGGGAGAACTCGGCGAAGGGCAGTTTCACGTTCATTCCGTAGAAACTTGCGACCAGCGTTGCAGGCATCAGTAGCAGGTTGATGAAGGTGAATATCTTCATTATCTTGTTCTGGTCGAGGTTGATGATACCGACGACCGTATCCTGCAGATATTCGAGCCTTTCGAAAGTGAAGTTGGTGTGGTTGATGAGCGAGGCTATATCCTGCAAAATAATTGAAAGGTCTTCGCGGATGTCGGCATCTTTCGGGCACTTCTTGCTTTTCAGGATATTGGAAATCAGCCTCTGCTTGTCGACCACGTTCTCCCGGACGAACATTGCATTTTCCTGTAACTGGTTGATATCCAGCAGGAATTCTTCGCTGATGTCTTCTTTCTGATTGATGCGCTTGCTGAACTGGGACACGTCTTTCGCAATCAGCTCCACGATGTCGGCGTCCAGGTCGACACGTTTGTCCATTATTTCCACGAATACCGTGAAGGCATCGGGAAACTGATCGGGAAGGGCCTGGATTTTTCTCTGGAGGTTGTCGAAAGAGCGCAGGGGAATTTCGCGCAGGGTTGTCAGTGTGCCCTCGGCTATGATGAATGAAACAGCGTCCATCGACATTTCGTCGCCGGAGGGGGAGAGGAAGTTGGTGTTTGCGTAGATTGCGCGGTCGTCTTCCGAGAAACGGGAGGAGCTTTCAATCTCTTCGGCCTGCGCCCTGCTCTGCAGCTCTACGTCAAGAAATGCTTCTGCTGCGCGTTTCTCGTCGCCTGTGGGGGCGATGAGATCTATCCAGAGTACATTTTCTTTGCGGATAGTCGCAAATTCCGTTTCGGATTGTGCGAAGAGCAGCTGGCCGCCCTGTCTGTGGAAAATCCTGATCATACCTCTTCCTTCTGTTGTTCCCGGCGTGCAGAAAAAGTCCGGTTGCGCGTGTTTTCTTGCGGACGATTTCTCTGTCGGAAGGGTTTAACTTACGGGTTAGCTGATCTAACGGATCAAATCAGCCTGCAAATGTAATATTATTTTTGGATTTTATCTATAATTATCTTTTGGGATGTTGCCGCTTGGCCGTGGGGAGGGCGTCTTCCTCGCTGTCAGATCTAGAAATAGGCTCGGAAGATCGCCCTCCCCGCCGCCTGAACGCGGCAACTATTGAAGCATGGAGTCTCCCGATCAAATCTAAGCGCGAATCAGCGCGCTGAGGGTATTAGGGGCGTCAGCCCCCTAACTTAGACCCGAAACGGCTGACGCTGGAGAATGGAGCGGCCGAGGGTCAGGGAATCGGCGTATTCGAGGTCGTCGCCGAAACCGAGCCCCCTCGCGAGCGATGAAACCTTGACCACGAACTTCTCCAACTGCCGGTAGATGTAGAAAGAGGTCGTTTCGCCCTCGACGTCCCCGCTGAGCGCGAGTATGACTTCTGCGGGCGCTTCCGGGCCCTGCATCCGCTCTATGAGCCTGCCGATGGTGAGGTCTCCCGGGCCTATGCCGTTGATGGGCGAGATGATTCCGCCGAGCACGTGGTAGACGCCGTGGTACTGCCCCGTCTCCTCGATGCTCATCACGTCCCGTATGCTCGCGACGACGCAGATTGTGCTGTGGTCCCTGCGGGCGTCCGCGCAGATCGGACAGAGGTCCCCGTCGCAGACCATCATACAGTTCCGGCAGTAGCGCACGTCCTCCGCGAGCCGGTCGACAGCCGCCGCGAAATGGTGGATGTTCTCTTTCGGCTGGCGCAGCAGGTGCATCGCCAGCCTCATCGCGCTGCGCTTTCCTACTCCCGGCAGGGAACTGATCGCTTCCACCGCCTCGCCGAGGACCTTTGACGGGTATTTTTCCGGATTTCTCATCCTAAGCCTTGACCTTGACGCCCTTGGTGATCCACTGCCTGTAGCCGAAGCAGCTGGCGACGATGTAGCAGTAGTACAGCGCGACCATCCACCATGCTCCGGTTCCGGCATAGACGACGATCAGAAGCACGTCCCCGGCCATCCAGAGGAACCACTGCACGGAGTGCGAGCGGGTCAGGAACCAGGCGGCTACGAGGCTCAGGGTCATAGAAATGCCGTCGGCGTAGGGGCTGGGGTCGTTGGTGAACGCAAGGATGGTGCAGACTATCGGCGCCCCGATAAGCACGAATGCGGCCGCGGTGATAATGGTCTTTTTCGACGGGTCGACTATGTGGATCTGCCTGCCGGATTCCGAACTCAGCTTTTTCCAGTGCGCGATGCCGATAAGGGCCATCACGATGAAGTAGGAGTTCATAAAGACCTGCGCCCAGACGTTGCTGAACACCGCCACGAGCAGCGCTCCGGCCGCCGTCAGCAGGTTGAAATACCACATCAGGCGGTGCTGGAAAATCTGCATCACCATAAAGACTATCCCCGTCGCGAGGGAGAATATCTGTATCCACTGGAGATTCGCTCCAATCCAATCAATGAAACTTTGCATAACACAAAGGTAATTTATTTCTCTGACTTTTTCCTACGTAGCTCGATCTGAAAAATCTGTAAAAAGTTACACTTTTTTAAGGTCCGTGGTTGCCATTTAAGAATAAATCATTACTTTTACATCTGAAAAATCTGTAACAAGTTACAAAAAAATCAGATGCTATGATACGAAGAACTCAATATCTGCAGCAACTTATTGACAGCTTAGGCAATGGTTTGGTAAAAACCGTCACTGGCATAAGACGCTGTGGCAAATCAGTGCTTCTAAGGGATATATTCAGACAATGGCTTAAAGATAATGGCGTGAAGGATGACCACATCATATATCTTTCCTTTGATGATATGGAAATAGAAGAATTGCGCCAACCAAAGGAATTCTTGAAGATGGTTCGTAGCAGGATTGCTGATGATAAGACGCACTATCTTCTGCTTGATGAAGTTCAGCTCATGGACAGATTCGTGGAGGTTCTTCTCAGTCTGATGCACCAGGAAGTGTTTGATATATATGTAACGGGCAGCAACTCCAGATTCCTTTCCACTGACATTGTAACTGAATTCAGAGGTCGTTCTCAAGAAATACGTATGCTGCCATTGACTTTTTCGGAATTCATAAGTGCATTTGACGGCGACAAGGACGAAGCATGGAGAGATTATGTTGAGTTCGGTGGACTTCCACAAATTATGTCTTTCAAGACCAGACAACAAAAAATTGCATACTTGTCCAACCTTGTTGAAACGGTATATGTTAAAGATATAATGGAGAGGAATAAGTTGAAAAACGGTGATGGGCTTACTGAATTGCTGCGAGTCTTGGCGTCATCGATAAGTTCTCCGTGTAACCCTACCCGAATATCAAAAACATTTGAAAGCGTTGAAAAGAAGCACATACCCAGCGAAACAATCGCCCGTCATATCCACTATTTCAGCGATTCATTCCTGATAGCTGAGGCTTTGCGCTATGATGTAAAAGGTCGTAAATATATCGGTACAGAGACCAAATATTACTTCACGGATATGGGGTTGCGTAACAGTATTCTTGGTTTCAGGCAAATAGAGGAAAACCATCTTATGGAGAATATTCTCTATAATGAATTGAGATATCGTGGGTATAATGTTGATGTCGGGATGGTTGAGATTATGGAGAGGGACGATGACGGGAAGCAGGTTCGCAAGCGTCTTGAAGTTGATTTTGTCGCCAATCAAGGAAGTAAGCGATATTACATACAGTCTGCATTCCGAATGGAAGATGACGATAAAGTTATACAAGAGAAGAAATCATTGATAAATGTTCCGGACTCATTCAAGAAAATCATTGTAGAGAAAGACCAGATTTCCCCATACCACGATAACGATGGAATTCTTAGGATAGGTTTGTTCGATTTCCTTCTGAATCCATATAGCCTTGATATGTAGACGCCCGACCGAATAAAAGCGAATTATTCGCGCGGATGCGTGAACTTGAAGAAAATTCTGTAAATATTAAACCAACTATACGATGCCTGAACTAACAATAGCAAAGTCGCTGAATAAAGCATACCGTCAGGTAAGCATTGGCAAGCTGTCATTTGAAACATTCAAGCAGCAGCTCGGAATGCTTTTTGAGCAAATTGCCACAATCGATACCGAGGAAAAACTCAAAGGTGATTTGATGGATTTTCTCAAACTGACCTTCTATGGGCAGAACTATAAGGTTTCTCCCAATGGCCGTATAGACTGTGCTATCCATCTGGGCAGTAGCATTGAGGCTCCCGTAGGCGTAATCTTTGAGGTGAAGATGCCTACCAATGTCTCGGAAATGATTACGAAAGATAATCTGAATAAAAAGGCATTGCAGGAATTGTTGCTGTACTATCTTCGCGAGCGGGTAGAGAAGAAGAATATTCAGTTAAAACAGCTTGTAGTCACTAATATCTACGAGTTTTTCATATTTGACGCTCAAGAGTTTGAACGGGTATTCTACTCCAATAAGAAACTTTTGAAACGATTCGCTGAGTTTAGTGACGGTTCTTTAACCTCGGACAAGACAGATTTTTTCTATAAAGAGATTGCGGCTGATGCTATAGAATCGGTGAAAGGAAACTTGTCATTTACGTGGTTTGATATTAGGAAGTATAAAACATTCTTGCAAACAGGTGTGGACAAACGCCTTATCGAGCTGTATAAAGTTTTTAGTCCGGAACATCTGTTGAAAAAACGTTTTCAGAATGATAGCAATTCTCTTAATACCAAGTTCTATAGTGAATTGCTGTATATAATCGGATTGGAGGAGGTAGAGGACAAAGATAGCCACAAGCGTATTATTACCCGTTGTGATGTTGACAATCGCAATGCTGCATCCATACTTGAAAATACAATCAATATTCTTGACAGTGAGGATTGGCTGGATAATATACAGAATCGGGCATCGTTTGGAAAGGATCGGGCAGAACAACTATTCAATGTGGCGTTGACATTAACCATTGGATGGATTAATAGAATATTGTTCCTGAAACTCTTGGAGGCCCAACTTGTCAAATATCATAAGGGTGACTCGTCGTACGCTTTCTTACGTACGCAGTTTATTCCAGACTACGATGAATTGAACAAACTATTCTTTCAGGTTCTGGCAAAACGTCCCGAAGACCGGACTTCTGCCATAATAGATAAGTTCGGCAAAATACCATACCTTAACAGTTCGTTGTTTGAGCTAAGTGAATTGGAACGTAAAACTATCAGGATCAGCAGTCTTGATAATAGTGAGCTTCCACTATATGGTAGCACCGTTCTTAAAGATGGGAAGACTTTACGCTACGGACAACTTCCCACACTGCGTTATCTTTTGGAATTTCTCGAAGCGTATGATTTTGCCGGTGATGATTCGGAGGAAGTGCGGGAAAACTCAAAAACGCTCATCAATGCGTCGGTTCTGGGCCTTATTTTCGAGAAGATCAATGGACATAAAGATGGCTCTGTATTCACTCCTGGAGCGGTGACGATGTATATGAGCCGGAATGCTATACAATCTACGGTTGTTCGAAAGTTCAATGAGGCTTTGGGCTGGAATTGCGGCGATTATGAAGCCCTGAAGGACAAGGATATTGAAGACTACCGTCAGGCAAATGCCATTGTTGATTCAATTCGTATCTGCGATCCGGCTGTCGGTTCAGGACATTTTCTCGTGTCTGTTCTTAATGAAATAATCCGTACTAAATATGACCTCGGAATTCTTTTGGACTGCAATGGCAAGCGTATCAAGAAGCAGGACTGGAATATCGAAATTGAAAATGATGAACTTATTGTTTCTGATGCCGATGGCGAACCGTTTGTATATATTCCCGGCAATGCTGAAAGTCAGCGCATACAAGAGATGCTGTTCAATGAGAAACGAAGAATTATTGAAAACTGCCTTTTTGGAGTTGACCTCAACCCGAACGCTGTAAATATTTGCCGTCTCCGTCTTTGGATTGAATTGCTGAAAAATGCATATTACACGAAAGAAAGTGGATATACTGATCTTGAGACGCTTCCGAACATTGATATAAACATTAAGGTCGGGAATTCTCTTATACACCGTTTTGATTTGAAACAGAGTATATCTGATATTCTGAAAAATACTGACGTGTCAATAGGTGGAAAAAACGCGCGCGCGTGACCCCCTGCACCGGTTGCGTTTGACCCTTCTTTACGAAAATACGCTGACCCCTTTGAACGAGATAAAATTGACCCCTACAGAGAAGACTCTGCAGGGGATTT
>Ga0129311_1001021_pt1 | contig 21343 bp, 22 predicted proteins | sample Go1ome_FD_94435 | JGI IMG/M metagenome (GOLD analysis project Ga0129311, IMG submission 94435) | Western lowland gorrila individual fecal microbial communities from Wisconsin, USA - Go1022B metagenome | ecosystem: Host-associated > Mammals > Digestive system > Large intestine > Fecal | place... | reverse complement strand
TACTATCTTGAGACTTTGTGATTCGTTATAGTTTCGATATAAATGTAGAGCCGTATACGAGACCCGTACGTACGGTTCAATGGGAGGGGCAATAATCCTTGTATTATTCCTCTACCCTATTAAAAGATGGAACATTGTTAAATGAATACAAAATGGTAAAAGTATTAAAAAAATGAGTGCTATAATTTCCTGTAGAAGATCGAGGCGATAATAATGGAAGATCTAATGCAGTTTCTTCGTGAAGAAGGTTTATCTGAAAATGTATTACATGAGGTACATGAGTATGCGGTTTCTCATCCAGTGAGTGATGCTATGAAACAACGTATTCCTGTACCTCATTTTATGTATTATGGCGTGAATGTGTGGGAAGATGCATTATGTGCTTTGTTATGTGGGAAAAACATATTGCTTGTTGGTGAAAAGGCAACAGGAAAAAATGTTCTGTGTGAAAATCTTGCCTGTATATTTCAAAGACCAAGCTGGGATATTTCATTTCATGTAAATATGGATGCAGCTAGTTTAATTGGTACAGATTCTTTTGAGAATGGAAGCGTTGTGTTTAGAGAAGGGCCTGTATATAAGTGTGCTGTGAATGGTGGTTTTGGTATTTTGGATGAAATCAATATGGCGAAAAATGAAGCACTGGCTGTATTGCATTCTGTACTGGATTTTAGAAGAGTGATTGATGTGCCTGGGTATGACCGTATTGTTTTAAAGGATGAAACAAGGTTTATTGCGACAATGAATTATAATTACGCTGGTACAAGAGAATTGAATGAAGCTTTATCTTCTAGATTTGTGGTTATTCAGATGCCTCCAATTACACAAGAAGATTTGCAGAGACTGTTGAAAAATCAATTTCCTGATATGTTGGATAAATATGTGAAGCAGTTTGCGTTATTATTTCTGGATTTTCAAAAGAAGTGTGAAAATACTGAACTGTCTACAAAAGCATTGGATCTTAGAGGAATGCTTGATGCGATTGATTTGATGCATAAAGGATTAAGTGTGAAAGAAGCTTTGGATCTAGGTATTACAAATAAGACATTTGATATGTATGAAAAGCAATTGATTCATGATGTGATCAATGCAAGGATCTCTTCTAAATTATTGCCTTCTGAGATATTTCGATGAGAACGTATAATGCGGTAGAAAAGCGTGCAGTGAATCAAATCTGGACGGCGAGTGGGAAATATCATTTTGAACCACTCTTTTTAGCAATCCATAAACGAAGCGGAATTCCAAACTTTTATATGAATCTAGTGATTGGCTTGACATATAAGTATTATGGGGAAGATATTGTGAATCAATTGTTTGATTGCTGGAGAGGGGATATGCATCAATCTATGCTGGATGATCTAACATGGCTGATGCTTGAAGATATTGTCTATGTAAAAGAAATTGTGCATCGTCCTGTATTACATGAATTGCGTGAGCAATATGCAAAGAATTTTTTTGCGAGTGAATATCTGCTTTCTAGACAGGAATGGATGAGCAAAAATCAGTTAGTTTATACAATGCAGGTATCGCATTATTCTCGAATTCTGAATAGAAAACAGCCTGTGATGACAATGCGTGAAAAACAATTATCTGATGCTATGCATATTCAGGAAGATATTAGCCAGTCTATGTTGATGCATACAATTTTAGATATCTTTAAAAGCTATGATTTATTTGATGGCAATAGGCATGAAAAACATCCGCATGTATTTCATTTGCATGGTTTACTTGCAAGTGTTATGACGCATCTTATGCCAACACAGCTTGTGAAAACGGATCGTGTTGTGGTGATGCGTTCTTCTCAAATTGATGAAGAAGGAGAAGGTTTTCTGCAATCTAAAAATACAAGTAATATTGTTTTGAAACAACATGATTCAGATCGTATGTATATTGAAAGATGTTTTGGCAGATCAATTTATTCCAATCAAAAATTAAATTTATTAGAAAAACAGATCTGTACTGGAAATCATACAGGTTGTCATGTATGGATCACAGATGGCATAAAAGATGATAAAGAACAGATTACTGCAGAAGAAAGATATTTAAGAGATCAGGCTGCCCTGCAGGAAAAAAGAAATCGAGAATACTACTATAAAAATATAGCATTGCATAAAAGTATGATTTATAAATTGAAAAATGAAATTGAAAATTCATTGTTGATTCATCAACAGAAAAATGCACTTGTTGGACGTAGTGGAACACTTGATACGAGAAGAGTGTACCGTGCAGTGTATGTAAATGATGATCGTATCTTTTTAAGGAGTGAAGAAGAAACAAGTCCTTTGTTTTCAGTGGATCTTGTCTTAGATGCTTCTGCATCTCGCCTGTCGTTTCAGGAAGTGATTGCTTCACAAGGGTATGTTCTTTCGGAAAGTTTAAAAGCTTGTCATATTCCGGTAAGAATATCTGAATTTAATAGTTTACGGGGATATACAGTTTTACGAATTTTGAAGTCATTTCAAGAAAAAAGGAGTGAATCTGTATTTCAGTATTTTGCTTCTGGGTGGAATCGTGATGGATTGATGTTGAAAGAAATTGGAGATTTGCTGGAAGAGGAACATGGGGATGTGAAAGAACATTTAGTGATCATTTTAACAGATGCTTCTCCGAATGATAGTTTTCGCATTCATGCATCAAAAGAAAATCCATTGGGATGTAACTATGAAGATGATGCAGGCGTGAAAGATGCAGCTAACGAAGTTAGAAATTTGAAGAAAAATGGTATTCGTGTTGGGGCAATTTTATTTGGAAGTCATGATGCTTCTAAAGAAGCAAGAATGATTTATGAAAATGAATATGTAAGAATGAAAAGTGTTGATCAGCTAGCAAATGCCGCAGGTTTTTTGATTCGTAAAGAGGTTGGAGAAATGAATATATGAAAGTAGTTTCATAAATAGAAATATAAATGTGGGTAAAAAATGTGATTTTTTTAACACAAATAAAAAAATAGGACTATAGTAACAATAGATATTGCAGAGCAATCCAATTTGATTCCTGACTTAATAATAAGCTATCAACCATAATTCCTGAACTCTGAAATAAAGCGACTGTTAAAACAGTTGTTAGGGGAGGACCTAAAATGATTAGTTTTATTTTATGTTTGGCTCTGTTGATTGTTGGTTACCTTACATATGGTAAAGTTGTTGACAACACATTTGGACCAGATGACCGCGAAACACCAGCAGTTCGTATTAATGATGGTGTTGACTATGTCGTAATGCCACAATGGAAATTATTTCTTGTGCAGTTATTGAACATTGCAGGATTAGGACCTATCTTTGGCGCATTGCAAGGTGCACTTTGGGGACCTGTTGTATTCTTATGGATTACATTTGGTACAATTTTTGCAGGTGGCGTACATGACTATTTCTCAGGTATGATCTCTGAACGTAATGATGGTAGTTCTATTGCTGAAGTTACTGGTAAATACTTAGGACCTTTAATGCAGAATGTTATGAGAGTATTCTCTGTTGTACTTCTGATTATGGTTGGTACTGTATTCGCAGTTGGTCCTGCAGGATTAATTGTTACATTGTTTAAGAACAGCGGTGCTTCTGGACTGCTTACAACAACATTGTTCTGGCTGATCATTATCTTGACGTATTACTTTATCGCAACATTTATTTCTATTGATAAGATCATTGGTAAGATTTATCCAGTCTTTGGCATCTGTTTGATTATCATGGCAGTTGGTGTCATCATTGGTATTTACACAAATCCTGAATTTACAATTCCAGAAATCTGGTCACATTTCTATAATATGCATCCAGCTGGAACACCTATCTGGAGCTTTATGTTTATCACCGTTGCATGTGGAGCAATCTCAGGATTCCATTCAACACAGTCTCCATTGATGGCTCGTTGTATGAAGAGCGAAAAGCAAGGTCACTTTGTATTCTATGGTGCAATGGTTGCTGAAGGTATTATTGCCTTGATTTGGGCAGCTGCTGGATGCGCTTTATATAAAACAACTGGTGGATTAAATACAGGATTAGCTGAAGTACTTGCAGGTGGTCAATCAGCAGCTATCTATGATGTATGTTCTAGAACAATGGGTGGCATTGGTGTTGCATTAGCTATGATTGGTGTTGTTGTATGTCCTATTACATCTGGCGATACTGCATTTAGATCTGCTAGATTAACATTGGCTGACTGGTTCCATATTGATCAGGGATCTTATGCAAATAGATTGAAGCTATGTATTCCTGTATTAGGTGCTGGTGCTATCTTAGGTATTGGTAATGCAACTGGGTTGATTGACTATACAGTTATCTGGCGTTATTTCTCATGGACAAACCAGACATTAGCAATGATCGTATTATGGGCTGCTTCCATGTTCTTGTTTACTGAAAAGAAGAACTATTGGGTAACTGCTGTTCCAGCAACATTTATGTCTGCAGTATCAGCAACTTACTTTATCTTAGCTCCTGAATGCCTAGGTGGATTTATTAACACAAAGACAGCGGAAGGTGCAGTTATTTATAATACTGCTCTTGCATACCCAGTTGGTATCGTATTTGCAGGATTGATGTTATTCTTATTCATTCGTGCCACAAAAACACATAAAGCTTAATATTTAGAGGTTTACTTATGATTTTCATGCCATATCCGTTAAGTACATTGCATCTTGATAAAGAAGAATTAGAAATAGATAAAAAAACATGCAAGAAGATTGGTCCTTGCGGTGTTGGAAAAAAAGCAGTGTATTTAAACAGTTTCTTCATTGATCGTAAATATTATGTTCCATATTCATCTATTACACGTGTTTTTAAACGTATTGCGATGAGTGAAGGTGGATTTAGTGGAAAAGGAATGTTTGCGACAATGTCATATCTTGTTGTGGAATATGATAATGGGAAACAAAAGCAATGTAATTTTAAATATGAAGATCAGGTGGATGAAGTATTGCATTCTTTAAAGAAAGAACAGCCACAAATTAAATTGTATTCAAAAGCTGGTGAAGCAAAAATCAAGGAAGAGGAAGAAAAGAAGAGACAAGAAATCTTATCTCGGCCGAAATTGCATGCTTCACAAGAAAAAGAAATTGCTGAATTGGAGAAGGCAATTGCGTATCTTGAAAAAGAACCTTCGTATTCTGAACGTTTAAGCGCTGCAGCAAAGCGTAAAAGAGCATATTACAGAACACGTCCTAGTTATCGTTATGTTGCGATGGCAATTACAATTCTTGGGTTTATTGCATTGATTTACGGTATTTATTCATTTGCACATCATAGTGATTTTGGTATCTATTTTGCATTATTTGGAATTGCGGCAATCTTTACATTTGCGGGATTGAGTGTATTGCCAACAGCACGAAATAATAAGACAACTGTAATGAAATATAATGATGATGCAATTTTCAGAATGGAAAAATATTTAGAAGGATATGTGAAGTTTCCTCTTCCTGCTCGTTACGCACATCCAATTGTTCTGCAAAGAATGATTCGTGTTATCCAGCAAGGACGAGCTTCTACGAAAGAAGATGCATTGAACGTTGTAAAAGAAGACTTGAAGGCCTTGAATGAGAACGTGCAGGTATCGCAGGAAGAATATGATGAAGTTGTAGCAATCAAAGCAATGTTCTTGAATGCAAATTATGAATAATTGAAAAGCTAGCAGATTTGCTAGCTTTTTTAGATGGAATGCTTTTTTTCTTTTTTGATTTCATACATCTTTGTATCCGCAAGTGAAACTGCTTCTTCTAATGATAGTTGCTGATTGCGATGAATCGACACTTCTCCAATGGAGAAAGATAATTTGAAATGCTTATTCTCAGATGCTTCAATAGTATATTGTGTATTTATGAAATCTGTATCACATAAAGGAATTGAAGATATTACAAGAAACTCATCTCCGCCATAGCGCATGATAAATGCATCGTCTTGAAATAGTTTGCGTAGTTTATTGGCAGTGAATTGTATTGCAAGATCTCCACTTTCATGACCATACGTATCATTGATTGATTTCATGTCATCAATATCTGCAAATAAGATATATGCTTGTTCCTGATTTGCAAGAATTTTTCTAAATGCGTCTTTTCCGTATTTCTCAAGCCCAAATCTGTTGTAGCAGCTTGTTAAAGAATCTTGTACATAAAGACTATCTAATCTGCGATTGATACGTGAAGTCATGATTTTCTTGCGAAGATTTTCTAAAGATGTTTCAATTAAGGATAGATATACACCAGAAAAACCGCAATGATCAAACGTTGGAACACCACGTGTCAGGGTGCAGCCAATGATGGTTGAACCATATGTTAGTGGACATAGCATATATAAATCATTTTCCATAGGAATAAATGAAGGAAGAATTGATGAGGAGTTATAGGTTGCATAGAAATGTGTTAAACTGTCTGAATGTAAACCTTTTTTTCCGTACGCAGATAATAAATGCATTGTTTTGGAGTAATGTGAAATACCACTTGGATTTTCGAAGTTTTCAAAATATGCACCATCAATCATACAGTAAACTTCTTTGACGCCAAGCGAGGAAGAGAATTCTTCTAGTACGTTTCCAAATTCATTTAATGAATTACAGGCAAGTAATGCGGGTTCGAAATGAGAATGGATCCAATGGAAATTATGTAGTTCCTGGTTGATATGTAAAAATCTTTCGGAGAATAAATGGAGTCTTTCCTGGTTGTTTTCACCAGTACTTTCTTCTTTGATTAGTTCAAACCTGGATGCTACTTTGTCAGGGAGATTTTTATTTTGTAAAAGCTGATAAAGACTTTGTACGGCATCATATCCAATTTGAAAATAATTACGGTCAATAGTAGTGATGCGTGGAGAATATGCGTATGCAAGTTCCTGGTTATCAAATCCTGTGACAAATACATCTTCAGGTACACGAATTCCATGCTTTTTTAAAACATCAATAAATGCTCTTGCGTTGTTGTCGTTAGCGCATATAAAACAGTCAGGAAGTGGGTGTTTAGAATGAATGTATTCTTCTGCTGTTCTTTCTCCATCATCACTGTCCCAGCTTTCTCCATAGCATCCTAAGTTATTGATGCCGTGCAATTGACAATATAAAAGATATGCTTTTTTTCTTTCTTTTGCTTCTTCACTGCTTTTATGTCCGCCAATAAATACAGTACTTTGCACATTCTTTTCGTTTGTTAAATAATCCATTAATGTATGTATTGCGCATGTGTTGTCTGTTCCGATTTCATAGGTATGAGGTAATGGATAGTTGATGGAGATAACAGGAATATTGAGTGCTTTTGCCTTGTTTGCGATGGATTGGCGATCTTTTAAAGGCCATGCACGATTTCCTTGGATAATGATTCCGTCATAGTTTGATAATGTTGGAAGATGCAAAATCTCTAGAACAGATACATCGACTTTCTGGTCGATGTATTTTGCTAATGCATTGAATACAGTGAGTTGAATGTTTGTATTTTTTTGAATATATTTCTGCATTCCTTGTAATAACTTGTAGGAATGTTCATAGTTCCATTCGAATGTAATGTATGCGAAATGATATGTCATTATTATTCTCGTTTTCTATTTCTATTATAAATCATTTTGTTAGAAATCTATCTTTGAAATTGGTTGTTAAATGGTTATTTAAGCTGGAGGTAAATAGAAACAATTGATACAAATTGTATAATCACTCTTTTCTTTTTATGTGATCATACATATAATGTATTAGTTCAAAAATGAACTATTCATAAATGGAGGAACTATGTTTGATATTTCGTTTGCTAATAAGATAGTAAAAGCATATACAGATCGTTGTAGGGAATTGTGTACAGAGCTTGCAATTCCGCAGACTGCATTCGATATTCTGATGTTTCTGGCAAATCATCCGGAATACAAAAGTGCAAGAGATGTTGTAGAAATTAGAAAGATTAAAGCAAATCTTGTTTCAATCAATGTTGAAAAGCTTGTGCATGAAGGATTACTTGAAAGAAAACATATTGCAGGGGATCGAAGAAAAGTAGAATTATCGATAACTGAAAAAGCGAATGCAATTGTTGAAAAAGGAAGAATTGTTCAAAAAGATTTTATAGAACAGTTAATGGATGGTATTGATGAGAACACACTTTCTTGTATTCGCGAAGGATTTCAGAAAATGGAAAAGAATATTGAAAAAATGGAGGAAAAATAAAATATGTCAATGTTGTGGATTATATTGGTTACATTCCTTGCGGGAATGGGTGCTGGACTTGGAACTGGATTTGCGGGAATGAGTGCCGCAGCTGTTATTACACCGATGCTTGTTACGTTTTTGAAGCTGGATCCATATATGGCTGTTGGTATTGCATTATCTTCTGATGTACTGGCAAGTGCCGTTTCAGCGTATACATATGGAAAGAATAAGAATCTAGATATTAAAAATGGCATCATTATGATGCTGAGTGTTTTGGTATTTACGGTTGTTGGCAGCTACGTTTCATCATTGCTGCCTTCTGCAACAATGGGTGGATTTTCTGTGTTTATGACATTTTTGCTTGGTATTAAATTTATTGTTAGACCTGTTATGACAACGAAAGAATCAATGCAGAATGTATCTGCTAAGAAACGTGCAATTCAATCTATTATCTGTGGTGTGTTAATTGGTTTTATCTGTGGGTTTATTGGTGCAGGTGGTGGAATGATGATGCTATTGATTTTAACATCTGTACTTGGATATGAATTGAAGACTGCCGTTGGTACAAGTGTATTTATCATGACATTTACTGCTTTAACAGGTGCTGTTTCCCACTTTGCGATTGGTGGAATGCCTGATGTAACGGTTTGGCTGTTATGTATTCTATTTACTTTTATCTGGGCAAGAATTGCGGCAGTATTTGCGAATAAAGCTTCTGCAAAGACTTTGAACCAGGCTACAGGTATTATTCTTGTGATTCTTGGTGTAGTTGTTATGGGGTTTCAGTTTTTTGTGAAATAAGAAAAATGAGTCTGAGTGATATGCTTAGGCTTTTTTTGAATTTACATATAATTAATAAAAAGAAGTTAGAATGAGTGCAGGGAGGAAAGCAGTATGATACAAGGAAAAAAGAATATTGATACTAGTGAATATTTAGCATTAGGTATTAGTCTTGGAATGCTTTTTGGTGTTGTTTTTGACAATATCGGACTTGGGATGTGTTTAGGTGTTGCGGTATCTTTATTGCCATCAGCTTTTCAGAAAAATAAGAATGATGTGGATGAATGATAGACATTTTGTTTACTGGAAATTGAATGCAAAAGAAAAGTTTCAAAGAACAATGTATATGATTCCTTTTGTGGTCATCCTCTGTTTTCTAACTCCATTTTTCATGAGAGAAAAGTGGGTGATAAGTGATATTACTTTGATCGTATTACTTGTCTGGCAGTTGATCGATACGTATATAAAAATGGAAAAAAATAAAACTCTGTATGAAGGGTACATACAGAGTTGTTAATGAAATCAATTATCTTCCTGAAAGAGTTTTTCTCTTTGCTTTAGACTCTTTTTTAACCAGGAGCCTTGCAGATAATAAATTAAGAATAGAGCACTTGTCATTACCCAGGAAATTGGGAAACAGATAAGTGTATCAAATAATGTCTTTGCTGGATAGAAGATGATCCAGCAGATTCTAAATGCACCAATGCAAAGTGCAGTAATTACCGTTGGGATAAATGAATCACCACAGGCACGGATACTGGAAGATAAGATTTCTACAAAGCAGAATGTTGCCCATAGAGGACAGATGAATTGTAGAATTTCCATGCCGATGCGGATGACTTCCTGGTCTTGTGTAAATAGGTGATATAGGATGCTTCCTCCAAAATAACAAATGAGTGAAATCGTTGCAGCACCAATAAAGTACATGATTGTTCCGATATGAATTCCTTTTTTGACACGGTCGATTTTGCCAGCACCGAAGTTTTGACCACAGAAGGTAAGTACTGCTTGTCCTAATGCACCAGATGTATTCCAGAATAATGCATCAATTTTGCCGAAAGCTGTATATGCAGCAACTGTGTCAGTACCATAGCCATTTACACTTGTCTGGATGAACAGGTTTGCAACACAATATAGACAAGATTGAATCCCTACAGGGAAACCAATTTCTATAATATGTAATAGTACTTTCGAATCAAATGTTAATTTTGAAAGATGAAATGCATATGATTCTGTTGTAGAGGAAAGAACTCTTAATGTAAGAAGTGCAGATACAACTTGTGCAATTGTTGTTGCGATTGCTACACCGGCAACGCCCCAATGAAAGAAAATAACAAATACAATATCTAAAACAATATTTGTAATACATGAAGCAATTAAGAAATACAGTGGTCTTTTAGAGTCACCGATTGCTCTAAGAATTCCCGAACCATTGTTATAAATGAGTGATGGTATCATTCCGACAAGGAATATACGCATATATGTAATGGAATAATCCATAATATCTTCTGGAACCTTTAACAGCTCTAAGATCCATGGTGTGAATGCAATCCCTAGAACTGTTAATACAGCACCAAGTACAATTGCAAGGAACATTGAGGAGTATACACCTTTTTCAACACCTTCCAATTCATTGTTTCCATAATATTGTGCAATAACGACTGTTGCGCCACTTGCAAGACCTACAACAAATCCAACAAGCAGGTTGATGACGGTTCCTGTAGAACCTCCTACAGCAGCAAGTGCTTCTTTTCCTACGAAATTTCCTACAACGATAGCATCTACTGTGTTGTATAGCTGCTGGAATAGAGAACCACATAAAATTGGTAAAAAGAATAGAAGAATCAATTCTGTAATATTACCTTCTAGCATGTTTAAACTTTTCTTCACAAAACTGTACCTCCATTGTGTATTCATTGTACTCTTGTTTTATTTGAATGCTATAATTTTTAAGAGAATAGGAGATTTTTTGATATGGTTTATGGAATTATGGCAGTTCTTTTTCTGTGCGCTGGTTTAGCGCTGACATTTTATATTAATAAACTGGATAATAAATTTGTTGCATATGTATGTAAAGTGACTGGAATTGCGTTTATTGCGATTGGTGCAGTTTCTTTTTATTTGTTGATGAGTGGACAGTTTTAACGATATACTTGTTAGGCTTTTTGAGGGAAAAGTTATGATAACAAGTATTGATCATGTGATTTTGCTTTGGATTGAAAATCATTTGCGATTTGCGTGGATGACTCCTTTCTGGAAATTGGTAACGCTTTTAGGAAATGGTGGTATTTTTTGGATTCTTGTGTGTCTTGTGATGTTATGCATGAAAAAAACAAGAAAAGCTGGAATTGTTATGGTGATTGCACTGATTGTCAATGCATTGCTTGTTAATGTCTGTATTAAAAATGTTGTTGCTAGAGTACGGCCGTATGATGTCTTTGATGATATTATTCGTTTGATTGAAGCACAAAAAGATTATTCTTTTCCATCTGGTCATACATCAGCATCCTTTGCGTGTGCATTTGGTATGTATTTAGGCTTGCGTAAAGAAATGAAAAAATATTCCATTCCTTTTTTTGTGATTGCGACTCTAGTTGGTTTTTCTAGATTGTATTTAGCAGTACATTATCCAAGTGATGTATTAGGTGGTGTAGTCATTGGTATTTTAAGTGCTTTTGTAGCATTGTTCCTTTTGAGTAAAATGGAAACTTATAAGCAAAATGAGGGGAATATTTCATGAATATTAGTTTTTTCGTTACGATGCTGGAAATGATTGGGAGTGCAGCATTTGCAGTGAGTGGCGTTGTTGTGGCAAAAACGAAAAAAATGGATATATTTGGTGCAGTGATTCTTGGATGTATGACTGCAGTTGGTGGAGGATTTATTCGAGATTTGATTCTTGGAATTCATCCACCACTGATGTTTCTAAATCCGTCCTATGTTCTGTGTGCTTTTGTTTTTTCAATTATTACGTTTCTTATTGAATATACAGGTGCTGATCGTTTCAGCAGACATAAAAGTTTTTCTGACTTACTGCTGAATATTACAGATACGCTAGGTTTAGCAATCTTTGCCATTATGGGAGCACGTACTGCTTTGGAAAATGGATATGTGGATAATCGTTTCTTATGCATATTTGTTGGTACTTTAACTGGTATTGGCGGAGGTATTCTGAGAGATATGCTTGCAGGGGAAATGCCACTGATCATGAGAAGCAGAGTGTATGGTGTTGCGGCACTTTTAGGTGCAATGATATTTGTATATGCATATCCTGTTTTTGGGGAATTGAATGCAATGGTATGTAGCTTTGTTGTGACTGTTACGATTCGTTATTGTGCGATTCATTATAGATGGAATCTTCCAAGGTTAAAGTAGGGTGATGAAATGGAAAATTTAGACTTTTCTGCGCGTATTAGAAATGGAGAAGACCTATGCTTTAAAGATCGTTTATCTGTTGTGTATCATTTATCCTTGCCTGGTATTCTTGCACAGATTTCTGAAATTGTAATGCAGTATATTGATGCGGCGATGGTAGGGGTTTTAGGTGCTGGCGCAAGTGCTTCGATTGGACTGGTATCTTCTTCGACGTGGTTGTTTGGAGGTGCAATTGCAGCGTGCGCAGCTGGCTTTTCCGTACAGGTTGCACATGCGGTAGGTGCTGGAAAAGAACACCATGCAAAAGGAATCTTCAAGCAATCTTTACTTGCTAGTTTGCTGTTTTCTCTTGCCATTTGTGCTATTGGTGTACTTTTATCATTTAAACTTCCACAATGGCTTGGCGCGGATCAAGCAATCTGGAAGGATGCAACGAATTATTTTCTGTTTTTTGCATTATTTATTCCTGTTAGACAGATCAATTCTCTGTGTATGAATATGCTGCAATGTTCTGGAAATATGAAAGTACCTTCCATTGTTGCTTCAATTATGTGTCTGTTAGATGTTATATTTAACTATTTCTTGATTTTCCCTGCAAGAACAGTTTCTTTGTTTGGGAATTCATTTGAAATGTATGGTGCTGGTCTTGGTGTTACAGGTGCACAATTGGGTACTTCATTTGCGACTGCTGTGTCCATGTGTATTTTGCTTGTTTATGCGATTGCAAAAGAAAAGAAGATCGCATTTATCAATGAAGAGGAAAGCTGGATCGTAGAAAAAAACGTATTAAAGCAGGCACTGCATATTGGTGTGCCTATGGCAATGGAACAATGTGCAACAACTGGTGCACAAGTCGTTTCTACAAGAATTGTTGCCCCTTTAGGAACGATTGCAATTGCGGCAAACTCTTTTGCAATTACGGCGGAATCTCTTTGTTATATGCCAGGGTATGGCATTGCGAATGCTTCTACAACAATGGTTGGACAGGCAATCGGTGCAAAACGGAAAGATCTTGCGAAATCTTTTGCATGGCTAACGACATTTACAGGAATGATCATTATGACAGTAACTGGATGTTTAATGTACTTTTTGTGTCCATATGTCTTTGCATTTTTAACACCAGTAGAAGAAGTTCAAAGATTAGGTGTTTCTGTATTGCGTATTGAACTGCTGGCTGAACCTCTATTTGCGGCAAGCATTGTTGCAAATGGTGCATTAAGAGGAGCTTCGGATACATTGGTTCCAGGTATTATCAACCTTGTGAGTATATGGGGTGTGAGAATTACATTGGCATATTTCTTGTCAAAAACGATTGGTTTACAAGGTGCGTGGATTGCAATGGCTGTAGAGTTATCGGTTCGTGGAATATTATTTTTGATTCGATTGAAAAAAGAAAGATGGTTAGCAAATTGCTAACCATTTTTCGGATAATACTCATTTAAGAAATGAAATTGACCATCATATCCAAATTCTAAGATATGACAGTTTTTTAAGTGTGTTATTTCAATGCTTTGTCCAATATTGTGCATAAAGAAGCCAATTGCAGCACCATGAGAAACACAAAGAACACTGTTATGATCTTCTTTTTCCATAAGAGAAGTTAAAAAGGAAATCATTCTTTGCTTTAGATGTTCTTCACTTTCACCTCCGCAAAGTTCATAGAGCTTTGATCGTTGCTGCCATGTGAATGCTTCTGCAATCTTGCGGCTTTCGCCTTCCATTGTTCCATAACATCGTTCATTTAATTCGCTTCTTCTTTCATAGGGCATAGATGTGATTTCTTGGATTGTTTCTTCTGTTCTATGCAGCATGGAACAATAGGCGTGATCAAATGTGATTCCTTTTTCAATGAAAATCTTTGCGGCTTGTTGCGCCTGCATATGTCCTTTTTCTGTTAGAGGAGAGTCACACATTCCTTGAATCAGATATTTGTGATTGAATAATGTTTCTCCATGTCTAACTAAATATAGTTTTTTCATATATGTATTTCCTTTAATTCTTTTTTTGCTTCTTCTACGTATAAAGAAGCGTTTTTTTGTATGGAAGCAAGTTCTTCATCCGTTAATGTTCGAATGACTCTGGCAGGGGAGCCAAGAATCAATGAATTTGGTGGAAAAACTTTGTTTTCTGTAATGAGTGAACCGGCACCTACAATTGAGTTTTCTTTGACTTCAGCATGATTCATGATAATAGCACCCATACCAACCAGACAGTTATCATGGATTGTGCATCCATGAATAATTGCACTATGTCCAATGGTTACGTTACTGCCAATGGATACAGGGCATTGATGAAATCCAGTATGTATCATAACTAGATCTTGAATGTTTGTTCGATCTCCAATTGTGATTGGGTCGTTTTCTGTACGAATGACAGAATTGTGCCATATAGAACAATTATTTCCAAATGTAACTAGTCCTTTGATGACTACATTTTCTCCAGTATATATCGTTGTCATGAGAATATTTTAATACAAATTGCTATAATAAATGTAATGAAAAAAATAAATGAAGGAAATACAGTTGGATTTGTCGTTGGAGAAGTGACATTATATGGCGAAGTAGAAAAAGTGGAAGTGATTGAAGATCGTATGTATTACACAATCTATGCAAATCATAAACTTTATCGTCATGTGGAAGAATCACGTATTATTCATAATTATGGGGTTTTATATGAATAAAATCGTAAAGGGAATTGCGCTTGCGGCAGGTACTTATGTAGCTTGTGGGCTGCAGTATCATAAAATAGATCAAACGGAATATTTGATTTCAACAGATAAAGTACAGGATGATGTATGTATTTGTGTTTTGTCGGATCTTCATTGTCGAAAGTTTGGAGATAAGCAGAGTCGGATTATGAAAATCGTTGAGCAAAGACATCCTGATTTAGTGATCATTCCAGGAGATTTGTTTGATGTCGATAGAGATTTTTCGATTTCTTTTATGCTGATTGATGCTTTGAAAAATTATCCGGTTTATTTTACATCAGGTAATCATGATAATTATCTGAATCAGATGGATGAGTTGAGAAGAATCTTGCAACAAAAAGGTGTTCATGTACTGGAAGATGCAGGTGCTGTTTTTACAAAAGGGAATAGTGCGATTGAAATATTTGGAATGAGTGATCATGGTAGAAAACCAATGATTCAAGCTTCAGATCTGAAATATATGTTTCACACAGACTTGTATAAAATATTGATTTCTCATCGTCCTGAGTATACTGAATTTTATAAAAAAGCAGATTGCGACCTTGTGGTGAGTGGACATGTTCATGGTGGTCAATGGAGAATACCGTTGGTAAAGCGTGGAATGTATGCACCTCAACAAGGGGTGTTCCCTGCGTATTCTCAAGGAGTACATCGTTTAAATGGGACGAATCTTGTGATTTCAAGAGGATTGGCAAGTGGAAATCCAATGATTCCTCGTTTGTATAACAATCCTGAAATTGTCTTTATTCAACTTACAAATCAAAAGAAAAACAATATCATTGCGAAGTGATATTGTTTTTTGAAATGTAACTTTGTATGAGTCTTTGATTGCATTCTTTAATCACTTTGTTATGACGAATGTATTTTCTTGTAACTCTTTCTGAAATTAAACACATAATTTCATAAGAAATAGTATCTAATTCATTTGCCATTTGTTCGATGTCAATGTGGCTTCCGAAGATTTCTACGGTTGTACCGACTTTTACGTCGTGTGGTAAGCGAATCATAGTTTGATCCATGCATACATTTCCGACAACTTCAGCATATTCTCCATCGACATAAACATTTCTACCTCTATTTTTTCGAGTGAATCCATCTGCATAGCCAATTGGACAAGTTCCAATGATTTCATCTTCTTCAGCCGTATGCAATGCGCCATAGCCTACGGTTTCACCTTTATGGATCTTTTTTGTCATAAAAACTTGAGTATAAAGTGAAACGACAGGTTTTAAAGCGTTTGTATATGGAGAGAGCCCGTATAAGGAAATACCAACTCTGCATGCATTAGAAATATCGTCTTTAAAGAATATAGTTGCATCACTATTATCACAATGAATCCATTCAAAAGGATAATCCAGAGATTGTACAGCTTCTTTAAATAATTGAAATTGCTTGTTTGTAATATTGTGATCTGCTTCAGATGAACAATAGAAATGTGTAAATATACCTTCTAAGATGCACCCTGCAGATAATAAGAGAGCAAATGCTTTCTTTAATGTTGCAAGGTCTTTGAAACCCAATCGATTCATACCTGTGTCCACAGCTAAATGAATCATAAGTCCTTTACAATCGGATTGTGTAACTTTATTTACCCATTCAAGTGAAATTGCAGCTGTAGAGATATGGTTAGCAATTAAGACAGGAACGTCTTCTGGATTTGTTGCTCCAAGGATAAGCAGTTTGCCGTGATATCCTTCATTGCGTAAAATCATTGCTTCATCTAAAGAAGAGACTGCCAGCATATCTGCACCAGCTTCTATGCAAGTACGCGCAACTTCATAATCACCATTACCATATGCATTTGCTTTCACAACTGCAATGTATTTTTTTTGGCAAATGTCTTTTGTTGTTTTTACATTATCATAAATAGAATCTAAATTGACTTCAACCCAAGTATTTCTATACATTTTTATCACCTGCTAACAATTATACGCTTATTTATAAAAGAAATATAAAAAAAGTATATTAAAAAAATTATATGAATATTTCGCATAAATATGCGATTCTAAAAGAAAAAGTTAAAAAAGATTAAAAAAAATTATCAAAAAGTGTTGCATAACTGCAGATGTCATGGTATATTAATTAAGCACTTCCGGTAAGGAGTGTTAAAGAAAAAAACATGGAGGTTTAGCTCAGTTGGGAGAGCATCTGCCTTACAAGCAGAGGGTCAGCGGTTCGAGCCCGTTAACCTCCACCATGTGCCGACTTAGCTCAATTGGCAGAGCAACTGATTTGTAATCAGTAGGTTGTAGGTTCGATTCCTATAGTCGGCACCATTTATTTCATGGAGACGTAGCGAAGTGGCTAAACGCGGCAGACTGTAAATCTGCTCCCTCTGGGTTCGGTGGTTCGAAACCACCCGTCTCCACCATTTTATTGGTTTGAGTTTTATCAACCTGATACTGTCAGGCGGCCTATTGGGGCATAGCCAAGTGGTAAGGCAAGGGACTTTGACTCCCTCATCGTGAGTTCGAACCTCGCTGCCCCAGCCAATTTATTTACCACATATGTCTCGGTAGCTCAGGTGGTAGAGCAACTGACTTTTAATCAGTGGGTCGAGGGTTCGATTCCCTTCCGAGACACCATCTCATGCGAGTGTAGTTCAATGGTAGAACGGCAGCCTTCCAAGCTGCATACGTGAGTTCGATTCTCATCACTCGCTCTCGAAAAACCGCTTAACTGCAGTTTTTTTTCATATTTTGGAAATTCCTTTTATCATAATGGATATTGTTTTAATGTTTTATTGTAAGGGAGATTTCAAGTAATCTTTCCTTTTTTTATGCAAATTGATGGACTGTTTCTCTTTTTATCATTAAAATAGCTATTAAAAATGGAGGGGAATATGTCAGAAACTATAACAAAAACATATAGTACAAAAGAATTGTTGAAACGCTTTATACCATATTTATGGAAATATAAGCGTATTTTATTTATGGATCTTTTTTGTGCTTCTTTAACAACTCTATGTGATATTGTTTTACCACGTATCATGTCTCAATTAACTAATACAGCTATGTATGATCCTTTATCTTTAACAGTTGAACTTGTTGGGAAAATGGCATTCTTTTATATTATATTAAGAATTGTTGATGCAGCTGCGTATTTCTTTATGTGCTCACAAGGTCATATCATGGGTGTATATATAGAAACGGATATGAGAAGTGATGCATTTGATCAATTAGAAAAATTATCAGATTCTTATTATGCAAATACTAAAATTGGTCAAATCATGGGTAGGATTACATCTGATTTGTTTGATGTTACTGAGTTTGCACATCATTGTCCTGAAGAATTCTTTATTGCATTTATTAAAATTGTCGTATCTTTTGTGATTCTTTGTTATGCATCTGTTCCTTTAACTATACTGATTTTTGCATGTGTTCCGTTTATGATTTTTGGATCCATTAAATTGAATCATAAATTTCGTGCAGCTACAAAAGAACAGCGTATTCAAATTGGAGAACTCAATGCACAGGTTGAAGATTCTTTGCTTGGAGAAAAGGTTGTTAAGGCATTTACAGCTGAAGATACAGAATTGAAAAAATTTGCGGATGGAAATGAACAACTAAAGACAATAAAAAAGAAGCGTTACTATGCAATGGCAAATTTGAATATGTGTATTCGTCTGTTTGATGGATTGATGTATAGTGTAACGATTATTGCAGGTGGTTTATTTCTTGTTTACGGAAAAATCAATGCTGGTGATCTTGTAATGTATATGTTGTATGTATCTACTTTGATTGCAACAATTCGTCGTCTTGTAGAATTTGCAGAACAATTTTCTCAGGGAATTACTGGTATTGAGCGTTTCTTTGAAATTATGGATACACCAATTGATATCAAAGATGCAGAAGATGCAAAAGAATTGGAAGTTTCTGGCGGAGAAATTGAATTTGATAACGTTTCTTTTGAATATCCTGATGATCATAATCGTGTATTGCATGAATTAAGCTTGAAAATTAAATCTGGAGAAAATCTTGCTTTAGTTGGTGAAAGTGGTGGTGGTAAAACAACCATGGCTTCATTGATCCCTAGATTTTATGATGTTACAAGTGGTGCTGTAAAAATTGATGGACAGGATATCAAGGAAGTTACAATGAAGAGCTTGCGTGAAAATATTGGTATTGTTCAACAGGATGTATATTTATTTTCTGGAACGGTTGCTGAAAATATTGCATATGGAAAACCAGGTGCAACAAGAGAAGAGATTGTTCATGCGGCGAAACTTGCTGGTGCAGATTCTTTTATTACAGAATTGAAAGATGGATATGATTCATATGTTGGAGAACGTGGCGTTAAACTTTCTGGAGGTCAGAAACAGCGTATTTCAATTGCTCGTGTGTTCTTGAAAAATCCTAAAATTTTATTGTTAGATGAAGCAACATCTGCTTTAGATAACGAAAGTGAAATTTTAATTGAAAATAGTTTAAAGAAATTGTCAGTTGGAAGAACAACTTTAACAATTGCTCATCGATTGACAACAATTCAACATGCTGATCGAATTATTGTTTTAGGAAAAACGGGTATTGTTGAAGAAGGTAATCATGAACAGCTTTTAGAAAAGAAAGGTGTGTATTATCGTCTTTGGAATGGTATAGCTTTAGAAGAAGTGGGATGATCTCACTTCTTTTTCATAAAAAAACCTTTACATGGAGTGAATCGAGGGGAAATCTCCATGCAAAGGAATATCAGAAGGCATCTTTAATTTCAACGATATCTTTGATTTTAATGTGTGTAACAAATATACCGTTTAGTAAACGAACTTCATCTTCAATCATATCAGATTCAATCACGGGACCTTTGAGCGTACCGGTTTTTTCTTGTCCGTTTTTCAGAATGAGAACTACATCTTTATCTAACCATTTTTCTAAGTTCTTCATATGTGCCACCAATTGTAAATGAGAAAGAGAAAGCGGTAGTTATCAACAATCTAACAGAAATCACTTGATTCACTTTAATGACAAATTAAGGATTTTCAGGATGTGAGAAAACATAAGGTGAATATTGATTGCCGTGATAAAGCATTCGATTTAATCGCATAACACCAGCTTTCTGGTAATATTGTAAGCGATTACGCTTCTGTAAGAAATATTGAATTTTTTCGAAAAATCGTAAATTTTTTGTATTTCAACAAAAAAATCAGGAATTGACCTGATTTTTTGAATTTATTTTGTATTTGCGGCTAATTCTTTTGCCAAAAGCTCTAGTTGTTTGAGATTTTCTTCAGATACTGAAGATTGTACTTTAACAATTGGTTCAATAATTTTCATATTCTTCATAGATTCAAGCTGTGCTTTCATTTTATTTGCTGCCATAGGTGCCCAGGATCCATTTTCGATCAGACCGATTGTTCTATTTGAAAGGTTGTGATTCTTTAATTCGGTCAATAGATTTTGCATGGAATCAAATACTTCTGTGTTATAAGTTGCAGAAGCGAATACAAGTGTTGAATATTGGAATGCACGCGAAACGAGTTCTGATGTGTCTGTTTTTGATGTATCAAATACCATAACACTCCTCATACCTTCTTCTGCTAATTTCATTGCTAGAATTTCTGCTGCGTTTTGTGTATTTCCATAAATGGAACCGTAGAAGATTGCAACGGAATATCTTTGTGGTTCATATGTTGACCATTGATGGTAGCGAGATAGAATCTGTTCAAAGTCTTTTCGCCAGATATGTGCGTGAAGAGGACAGATCATTTTGATGTCGAGACTGGAAGCTTTTTTCAACACTGCCTGTGTTTGTGGGCCGTATTTACCGACAATGTTAACATAGTATCTTCTTGCTTCATCTCTCCAGTCGTGATCCCATCTAACTTCATCAGCAAAGATATTTCCACTCATGGCGCCAAATGCACCAAATGCATCTGCAGAAAAGAGTGTGCCTGTTGTGGATTCGTATGTCATCATTACTTCTGGCCAGTGTACCATTGGCGCAGAAATAAAGTGTAATTCGTGTTTTCCAAGGGAAAGTGTATCTCCTTCCTTGATAACGATGGAACGATCTTTTGTATCAATATGATAGAAGTTTTCCATCATTTTAAATGCCTGAACACTGCTGACGATTTTCATTTCAGGGTACATTTTGAAAAGATCCGGAATCACTGAGCAATGATCTGGTTCCATATGCTGAACGACCATATAGTCTAGTTTTCTTCCCTCTAAAGCATATGTGAGATTTTCTAAAAACTGTCTAGATACTGATTCATCAATACCATCCATCAGACAAGTCTTTTCGTCTTTCATCAAGTAGTTGTTATATGACATTCCGTTAGGAACAGGGTAAACATTTTCAAATAAAGCAATACGTCTGTCATTTGCTCCTAGATAATAAATATCATCATTGATTTTGCGAACATTGTACATAAATGACTATCTCCTT